>Ga0265297_10001395_pt1 | contig 57071 bp, 46 predicted proteins | sample Munlanlwell13791_FD_192502 | JGI IMG/M metagenome (GOLD analysis project Ga0265297, IMG submission 192502) | Leachate microbial communities from a municipal landfill in Southern Ontario, Canada - Leachate well 137-91 | ecosystem: Engineered > Solid waste > Landfill > Unclassified | place...
ACGGTTCCATTAAAGGCCAGCTTCAACAATTAGCAAAACGACTCTAAACTAGAGCGAGAAACAGAACATGCAATTAAACCCATCTGAAATAAGTGATCTGATTAAAAAGAAGATCGAAAACTTCGACTTGAGCGCCGAGTCTCACACCGAAGGTACCGTCGTCAGTGTGACTGACGGTATTGTGCGAGTGCATGGCCTTTCGGAAGCGATGCAAGGCGAGATGCTGGAATTTCCAGGCAACACCTTTGGCATGGCGCTTAACCTTGAAAGAGATTCCGTGGGTGTGGTGGTATTAGGTCCATACCAGCATATCTCGGAAGGCGACACCGTAAAATGCACCGGAAAAATTCTGGAAGTTCCTGTCGGGGAAGCATTGCTGGGTCGCGTCGTTGATGCGCTGGGTAATCCTATCGACGGCAAGGGCGCTATCGAAACCACCGAAACTTCGCCGATTGAAAAAATCGCTCCTGGGGTAATTGCCCGTCAATCGGTTGATCAGCCCGTGCAATTGGGCTTGAAATCTATCGACGCGATGATTCCGGTAGGCCGCGGCCAGCGCGAGTTAATCATCGGCGACAGACAAACCGGTAAAACGGCTATTGCGGTTGATGCGATTATCAACCAAAAAGGTACAGGCATTAAATGTATCTATGTGGCTATCGGTCAAAAACGTTCATCAATTGCCAACGTTGTGCGGAAGCTTGAAGAGCATGGCGCGATGGAACACACGATCATCGTGTCGGCATCGGCATCGGAATCGGCCGCGCTGCAATTTATCGCGCCTTATACCGGCTGTTCGATGGGTGAGTTTTTCAGGGATCGCGGCGAAGATGCGCTGATCATTTATGATGATTTAACCAAGCAAGCTTGGGCTTACCGTCAGATTTCCTTGTTGTTGCGTCGTCCGCCAGGCCGCGAAGCGTATCCAGGGGACGTGTTTTACTTGCATTCCCGTTTGCTGGAAAGAGCGTCACGGATTAATGCAGCCGAAGTTGAGAAACTGACCGGCGGCAAGGTAAAAGGCAAAACAGGGTCATTAACTGCATTGCCTATTATTGAAACTCAAGGCGGCGACGTATCGGCTTTTGTACCGACTAACGTAATCTCAATTACCGACGGTCAGATATTTCTGGAAAGCAACTTGTTCAACTCCGGCATCCGGCCTGCGGTGAATGCAGGTTTATCGGTATCGCGTGTAGGTGGTGCTGCTCAAACCAAGATCATCAAGAAATTGGGTGGCGGTACACGTCTCGATTTGGCGCAATATCGTGAGTTGGCGGCTTTCGCACAGTTTGCATCCGACTTGGATGAAAGTACCCGCAAGCAGATTGAACGCGGTCAACGCGTAACCGAACTGATGAAACAGAATCAATATTCACCTATGTCGGTCGCGCAAATGGCCGCTTCATTGTTCGCCGCTAATGAAGGATTTCTTGACGGCGTGGAAGTTAACAAGGTGCTTGATTTTGAGGCGGCTTTACAGTCGTACTTGGCGGCAGAGCATTCTGAATTAATGAACAACATTAATGCAACGGGCGATTTTAGCGATGACATAAGGAAGAGTATGCTGACCGCTATTCAGACTTTCGTCAAAACTCATAGCTGGTAAAAGGGTCTTAAGATGGCTGTTGGTAAAGAAATACGCAGCAAGATCGGAAGTATTAAAAATACTCAAAAAATTACCCGGGCAATGGAGATGGTTGCTGCGAGTAAAATGCGTAAAACAAAAGACAGAATGATGGCGACACGGCCATACTCCAAAAAGATTGGGCAGATTATCAAACATCTGGCTCACGCAAATCCGGAGTATAAACATTCTTTTCTCGTTGAACGTCCGGTCAAGCGGGTTGGCATTATTGTAATCAGTTCCGACAGAGGCTTGTGCGGAGGATTGAATTCAAATTTGTTCAGAAAAACTCTGACACAGATGACAGAATGGAACAAAGAGAATGTTGAAATAGACATTTGTACAATAGGTACCAAGGCGTTTGGTTTTTTTGGTAATCTGAAAGCAAATCTAGTCGGGCATGTTTCTAAATTAGGTGACACGCCGCACCAGCATGACATTATCGGCATCATTAAAATTATGTTGGATGCTTACGCGCAGGGTGCAATTGACGAGCTGCATGTAGTATACAATGAGTTCGTTAATACCATGACGCAGAAGCCTACTATCGAGAAATTACTGCCAGTGGTAGCCGGTGAGCTTGATGAAGGCCTAAACGGGCATTGGGATTATATTTATGAACCTGATGCCAAAGAAGTTTTGGACCATTTGTTAACCCGCTATATCGAATCCATCGTTTATCAAGGACTGGTTGAAAATAACGCTTGCGAACAGGCGGCCAGAATGGTGGCGATGAAGAGTGCTTCGGATAATGCCGGAAATATTATCAGCGAATTACAACTGGTTTATAACAAAGCCAGACAAGCTGCTATCACTCAGGAAATTTCAGAAATTGTTGCCGGTGCCGCAGCTGTTTAAGCCCAAGTAAAAATGACACAACACAAGAGGACAACTCAATGAGTTCGGGTAAAATCGTTCAGATTATCGGCGCGGTCGTTGACGTGGAATTTTCACGTACAGACCTGCCCAAAGTATATGACGCCTTAAATGTAGAAGGTATAGGCCTAGTGCTGGAAGTTCAACAGCAATTAGGTGATGGTGTCGTCAGAACTATTGCTATGGGTAGTACCGACGGTTTAAGCCGAGGCTTGGAAGTCAGTAATACTAAGGCAGCTATTGCAGTGCCGGTCGGCCAGGAAACTTTAGGGCGCATTATGAACGTCTTGGGCGAGCCCATCGACGAAAAAGGTCCTATCGGCGAAAAAGTAAAGTGGGGCATCCACCGTGAAGCACCCAGTTATGCTGAGCAGGCGGCAGCAACCGAGCTACTCGAAACCGGCATCAAGGTTATCGATTTGGTCTGTCCGTTTACCAAAGGTGGTAAAGTCGGATTGTTCGGCGGGGCCGGTGTCGGCAAGACCGTTAACATGATGGAGCTGATCCGTAATATCGCGATTGAGCACAGCGGTTACTCGGTATTTGCCGGTGTAGGCGAGCGTACTCGTGAAGGGAACGACTTCTATCACGAAATGACCGATTCAAACGTAATCGACAAAGTATCGCTGGTTTACGGTCAAATGAACGAGCCGCCAGGAAACAGATTGCGCGTTGCGTTGACCGGTTTGACGATGGCGGAATACTTCCGTGATGAAGGCCGTGACGTACTATTCTTCGTTGATAATATTTACCGTTACACCTTGGCGGGTACTGAAGTATCGGCGCTTTTAGGTCGTATGCCTTCTGCTGTGGGTTACCAACCTACGCTGGCCGAAGAAATGGGCGTATTACAAGAACGTATTACTTCAACCAAAACCGGTTCCATTACCTCTATTCAAGCGGTATATGTACCAGCGGATGACTTGACAGATCCATCGCCTGCAACCACTTTCGCGCATTTGGATGCAACCGTGGTATTGTCTCGTCAAATTGCCGAGTTAGGTATTTATCCTGCGATTGACCCGCTGGATTCCACCAGTCGTCAGTTGGATCCATTAGTCATTGGTCAAGAGCATTATGATGTGGCGCGTAAGGTCCAGGGTATCCTGCAACGTTATAAAGAATTGCGCGACATTATTGCGATCTTGGGTATGGACGAATTGTCTGAGGAAGATAAATTGACCGTAGCACGAGCGCGTAAAATGCAACGCTTCTTGTCTCAGCCTTTCTTCGTTGCCGAAGTATTTACCGGTTCACCTGGTAAATATGTATCACTGAAAGATACAATTGCCGGTTTCAAAGGTATTATCGACGGTGAATACGATGCTATTCCTGAGCAGGCTTTCTATATGGTTGGTACCATAGACGAAGCGCTTGAGAAAGCAAAAGGAATGAAATAAGTTAAAATCTGTAGGTAAAGTTCATATCCTTTACCTGCATCCATATAGGCAACAAACATGACCATGACCGTACATGTAGATATCGTTAGTGCAGAAAAGGAAATATTTTCTGGATTAGCGGAAATGGTATTTGCCCCGGCCGAACTCGGCGAGGTGGGTATTTCGCCTCGGCATGCGCCTTTAATATCCAGGCTTAAACCCGGCGAAGTTCGGGTAAAAGTCAGCGACAAGGAAATTTATCCGTTTTATGTGTCAGGTGGGATGCTGGAGATTCAACCCCATCTCATTACTATTCTGGCCGATACGGCTATAAGAGCGAAAGATATTGATGAGGCGGCCGCAATAGAAGCAAAAGCCAGGGCTGAAGAAGCATTAACCGATAAATCGGGCAAAATTGATTTTGCAGCGGCTCAGGCACAATTGCAGGAAGCTATTATGCAATTAAGAACTCTCGATAGATTTAGAAAGCGCGGCGGGTAGTCGGGATATTGCACGACTGCCTTTGCCCTTTTTGAGAAGCCCGATAACGTGTTAATACGCTATCGGGCTTTTTTGGTTTCACGTCAGGCTGTTCTGCCTGACGCCCTTCGGGTAAATGCAAATCTGTTCCAGACAGATTTGTAACGGAATATCAAATGAAAATAACGACCATTATTCTTGCGGCGGGTAAAGGAACGCGTATGCGTTCGGAGCTGCCCAAAATTTTACATAAAATTGCCAATAGACCGTTGTTGCAGCATGTTTATGACACTGCTAAGCAATTGCAACATAATACTGTCAAGATTGTTGTAGGCCACGGTGCGGAGCAAGTCACCGAGACTTTAAAGGATTTAGAGGCCGATTGGGTAGAACAAAAGCAGCAGTTAGGCACAGGACATGCCGTGCAGCAAGTCAGCGATCAAATTGCCGATGCCGACACCGTTTTGATATTGTACGGTGATGTGCCTTTGTTGAAATTGGCAACGGTCAAGTTGCTGATAAATAACGTCAATGACCAATCTCTGGCTTTGCTCACGGTGAATCTCGCCAACCCGGCAGGTTATGGCAGAATAGTTCGAAATGCCGCCGGGCAGGTTACAAAAATTGTCGAAGAAAAAGACGCGACTGCCGGTGAAAAGCTGATTAATGAAATTAATACCGGCATCATGGCGGTGCAAGGCCGACAGTTGAAAAAATGGTTGAGCCGGTTAAACAACAGCAATGCCCAAGGCGAATACTATTTGACGGATGTGATTGAAATGGCGGTTGCCGATCAAGTCAATATCGTTACCAGCCAGCCGGAAACCGAGGATGAGGTTCTGGGCGTTAATAACCGCATACAGCTCAGCCACTTGGAGCGTGTTTATCAGCAAGAGCAAGCCAATGGTTTGATGGAGCAGGGCGTCACCTTAAAAGACCCGATGCGTTTTGACCAAAGAGGCTCGATAGACAGTCTGGGGCAAGACATAGAGATTGATGTTAATGTGATCTTTGAGGGAAAAAACAGCATCGGCAGCCATGTCAAAATAGGCGCGAACACTCAAATAAAAAACTCTATCATCGGCGATTATGTGGAAATTCTGGCAAACTGCGTCATAGAAGACGCCGTCATAGGACAAGGCAGCAGAATCGGCCCTTATGCCAGATTAAGGCCGGAAAGTGTTCTGGCTGAAGACGTCCATATCGGTAATTTTGTAGAAATCAAGAAATCAACGGTAGCCGCAGGCAGCAAAATAAATCACTTGAGCTATATCGGCGATGCAACGGTCGGCAGCAAAGTGAATGTGGGAGCCGGAACCATTACCTGTAATTATGATGGCGTTAATAAGTTCAGGACCATTATTGAAGACGGCGCCTTTATCGGTTCCAATAGCCAGTTGGTCGCACCGGTTACGGTCGGCAAAAACGCCACGATAGGCGCAGGATCGACGATTACTAAAGACACTCCCGAAAACCAGTTGACGTTAAGCAGAGGCAAACAAGTGTCTATTACAGGATGGCAACGCCCCGTTAAGAAGGAGAAATAACATGTGTGGAATTGTAGGCGGTATTGCGCAACGAAATGTAGTGCCTATTCTGATGGAAGGTTTAAAGCGGCTGGAATATCGCGGTTATGATTCGGCCGGCCTTGCGGTTATCAATAATCAGCAAATCTACCGGAAACGGGAGCTGGGCAAAGTCAAAGGCCTTGAAACATTGTTGGAAGCCGAGCCTATTTCAGGCCATGTCGGTATAGCCCATACCCGATGGGCTACTCACGGTAAACCCAGTACGGCTAATGCGCATCCGCATATCAGCCGGGATACGGTGGTTGTAGTTCATAACGGCATCATTGAAAACCATGAGCATTTAAGAGAAGTGCAGCAGCAACTCGGGTACGAGTTCACTTCGGAAACCGATACTGAAGTTATCGCACATGAAATTGATCATGCAATGGAATCGATTCGGCCAAGCTCAGGGCAGGCTACCGACGGATTGCTGAGCGCCGTTAAAAAGACGGTCAAGAAGCTGGAAGGCGCTTATGCTCTCGGCATCATGAGTATTGATTACCCCGATACCCTGATAGCGTGCAGAAAAGGCAGCCCGCTGGTTATCGGCGTCGGTATAGGCGAGTATTTTATCGCCTCTGACGTGGCGGCATTGTTGCCGGTTACGCAACGGTTTATATTTTTGGAAGACGGTGACATAGCCGCGATTACCATAGACGGACCGGTTATTTACGATTTGAATGATCAATCTGTCAGTCGTCCGATCATAGAAAGCCAGTTGACAGCGGATGCTGCCGAGAAAGGCGAGTACCGCCATTACATGCTGAAAGAAATTTATGAGCAGCCCTTTGCTATCTCGCAAACATTGGAAGGCAGATTCATCAATAACCGCTTGCAGGAAAACGCATTCGGGCATAACGCGGCGGAAGTGTTTGACAACATAAACGCTATCCAGATTTTAGCTTGCGGCACCAGTTATCATGCCGGCTTGGTCGCGCGTTACTGGTTTGAGGAGCTGGCCCGCGTCCCCTGTAACATCGAAGTAGCCAGCGAGTTCCGCTACAGAAGTCCGGTGTTAGCGCCCAATACCCTGATTGTGACCCTCTCGCAATCCGGCGAAACAGCCGACACTTTGGCGGCATTACTGGAGGCAAAGAAGCTCGGGGCAAAATATTCATTAGCCATCTGCAACGTGCCGGAGAGTTCGCTGGTCAGGGAATCCGATTTGGTATTAATGACCCGGGCGGGTCCTGAAATCGGCGTTGCATCAACCAAGGCATTCACCACCCAATTGGCAACATTAATGTTGCTGGTCATTGCCGTCGGCAGGCGTTTTCAGTTGACTGAAATAGTAGAGCAAAAAATTACCTCGGAATTGTTCAGCTTGCCGGGCAAGATTGAAAAAGTATTGCGTTTGAATGATGAAATTAAAGTCCTGGCCGAGCAATTTGCCGAAAAACAGCATGCCTTGTTTTTAGGGAGGGGGACTCATTATCCGATAGCGATGGAGGGCGCGTTAAAATTGAAGGAAATTTCCTATATCCATGCCGAGGCCTATCCGGCTGGCGAGTTAAAACACGGCCCGCTGGCATTGATCGATGCCGACATGCCGGTGGTGACCGTGGCGCCCAATAACAGCCTGTTGGAAAAACTGAAATCAAACATTCACGAAGTCAGCGCCAGGGGCGGGCAACTAATTGTTTTTATGGATGAAACATTAGCCGCTGCCAATGATGAAAATGTGCGGATTGTAAAAATACCTCAAGTCGGCAATGAGATTTCGCCGATTGTATATACGATCCCGTTGCAGCTGCTGGCTTATCATGTCGCGGTGTTAAAAGGTACGGATGTTGACCAGCCCAGGAATCTTGCAAAATCGGTTACGGTGGAATAGACAATGGCAAAATTATCATTACAGGAGCAATTGTTAAAATCCGGTTTAGTCAGCGCCGCTAAGGCCAAAACCATTAAATCGGAGAAGCACAAGCAAACCCAGCAGCAACGCAAGAATAAAGTTGAGGTGGTTGACGAGGCGAAGGAGTTGGCTCAAAAAGCGCAGGCTGAAAAAATCGAAAAGGACAGGCAGCTTAATCAGTTGCGCCAGCAGCAGGAAGAGCAAAAGCAGTTGGCAGCGCAAATTAAACAGATTATTGAGTTAAACAGGCATCCTCAAGATCCAGAAGGCTTGGCCTATAATTTTACCGACAATAATAAGGTCAAGCGGCTGTACGTCTCAGAAGCGATGCGCGATCAAATTGCCGAGGGACGGTTGGCTATTGTAAAGCTTGGGCAACAGTATGAAGTGGTGGGAGCCGAAGCCGCAAGAAAAATACAGTCGCGCGATGCGGCCAGCGTGATTGTATTTAATGAGTCCAATAAAACGGCCGATGCGGCTGATGATCCTTATGCTGCGTATCAAGTTCCCGACGATTTGATCTGGTAGGGTAGGGAGGGAGGTTACAAAACGCAGCAACGGTTGCGGCCCTGCTCTTTAGCCAAGTAAAGCGCCTGGTCTGCTCGCTCAAATGCGGTTTCATCCGTATCATTTAGGATAAACTCGGTAAGGCCGCATGAAATGGTGATCGCAACGGAAGCGCCGCTGGCATTAAAGCCCGTTTTTTCAATGGTTTGACGCAGTTGATTGGCCAGTACCAACGCCGATTGGGTGTCGGTATTCGGCAGCAGCATAGTAAATTCTTCGCCGCCAAAGCGGGAAATAAAATCGGTTGCCCGGGAGTGGTCGGATAATTGTTTGGCTATTAACAGCAACACCTTGTCACCGGCTTTATGGCCATAGCTGTCATTGATGGTTTTGAAATGATCAATGTCCCAGACGATGAGGCTTAATGGGGAATGATAGCGTTTCCAGCGAGCCAGTTCGATTTCGAGACGCTCGTTATAGGCATTGCGATTTGGCAGGCCTGTTAATGGGTCGCGCAATGCCTGATTATTGGCGATTTTCAATTTTGATTTGAGCTCGGTGGATTCCGACTCCATTTCTTTTATTTTATTAGCCAAATCGTCCAGTTGTTGCTGCGTTTTTTGGCGTTGAATCGCTTCTTTTTGGGTGTGTTCCTGAATTTCTTTGGCAATGTTGGCTAATCGGTTGCTGATAATCCCTTTTAAAGGTTCCAGCTTAGTGGCGTTGGTTGAGCTTAACTTGAGTTCCTCCATTTGTTCAGAAACGGATTGATCCAGTTTGGTCCTGTTTTCGGCCGATTTTTGAGCGGCCGTACTGGCTCCCATCACGCTAATATCCAGTGTCGCCAACTGTTCGGTAATATGGGAGAGAAATTTATCTATGTCTTGTTGTTCTGATTGGCTATGTTGTTTGATTTTAAGCAGGAGCTTGAAGGATTTATCCAGAATAGTTTCAAAAGAGGCCGGGTTTTTAGCGGCAGCGGCAAGCAGACTTTTAGCCGCTTGCGCCTGCTGATCAAAAATGCTGGGAATTTCGATGCCTTCCAGCAAGTGCAATAATTGTTTGCTGACAATTTCAATATCGATGTGTCCGGCGATGACATTGGATGCCGCCGTATCGTTGTCGGGTTCGATGGCTTCAAGTATCGCGATAAACAATTGATTGGGAGTCCCGAATGCTTCTGTTTCGGTTTTTTTCTTCAGTTGCTTAAGGGCGTTTTGCTGTGTTTCAGCTGTATATTGCTGAAGCAGGAAAGTAAAAAGCAGATCGGTTTCCGGCGCTTGATTTTGCGGTGGCGCATGTTTGATCTGAGCGACGGAATTAGTGAATTTTTCAAGCTCGTCTTTAAGCGTATGGCTATTGATGCCGTTTTTTAATTGATCGCGGATGCTCAGCAGATGCGGATCGAGAAGGGGCTCCAGTCCTGTGGTTGCAATAGTTAGACGCACTATTGTTTTACAAAGCAGGTCTTCTTTTTCCTTGTAAGACTCTGCGGATTGTTCCTGTTCATCAAGCAGATTTAAATACTTTTCTTTCCATTTATCTTGGTCGGCTGCTTTACTGAAAAAACTCATGATAGACCTTGCTAAATGTTAAGGAGTAAGTGTGCTATGTAATGGGTAGGACTTGCAAGCCGGCCTAATCTATCGCATCGGTTTGTTTCGGCTTCCTCGGCAACGGCCTTTAATGCGGTTGTGCTAATTGCGGCACTTCCGCCATCCCCGGCAGTTGAGGGCAATCAGTTGATGCAGGACACAGTTATTTTGCCGCGCTTTCCTTTTGAATCAACTGATTGATGACGTCTATCATTTTTTCATGAGAACCGGCTAAAGGACCATTGGTTTTATACTTGCCGTTAACGATGATTGCAGGAACGCCGGTTACCCCGTAACGACCCGCTGTAGCGGCTGCCTGGCGCATTTTTGAGTCGACCAGAAACGAATTGTAGGCGTCATGGAATTCTTTTTCGTTAACCCCGTGCGCAACAAAGAATCTGGCCAGCTCATCTTCGGTTTCAAGGTGTTGTTTTTTGTTTTGTATGGCATCGAAAAAGTCGGCATGAACTTTGTCGACTACGCCCAGCGCTTCAGCCGTAAAATAAGCTTTGGCATGTTTGCCCCAAAGGTCGCTGAATACAGCGGGTTGTCGTATAAACTCGACGTTTTTAGGCAGATTTTTTACCCATGCTTCCAGTACCGGTTCAAAGCTATAGCAATGTGGACAGCCGTACCAGAAGAACTCAATGATTTCAATTTTATCGGGATTGTGGGTGGGCAGTGCCTGCGACAGGGTTTCATAACCGGCGGATTCAGCTTTTAATAAGGTTGAGCAGGAAAATAATAAGACTAATAAGCTGGTTTGAGCGATTTTTTTAAGCATGGCTGAAGTTCTCTATGGGGTTTGCAGGCCGGGCTTGCCCAAAGCACAATCGAATGTGGCGTAGCCCGATCTACGGAGTTTTATAAATTAAGCTTATTTCATCATCGATATGCGATAAGAAACGGCTTTTATTTCCTCATCCGTCATCTTCTTTGCAATCATGTGCATGATGTTTTCCGGATTATTGCTGCGTGCGCCGGATTTAAAATCGGTGAGTGCTTTGATCAAATAGTCGGCATGTTGCGATTTCAATGCCGGGAATGAGGCGGGTTTATTGCCCTCGCCAAAAGGACCGTGGCAGGCGATACAGGCGGACACTTCGCTTTTTAGGTTGCCGTTGCGGTATAGGTCGCTGCCTTGAGCAATGGTGGCCTGGACATCTTTGTTGCCGGCCGGTTTTTCATCGTCAGCCGCCAAGACAGGCAAGGTGTTTTCCGAAACCTTTTGCGCGGCGTAGTATGCGGAAATATCGGCAATATCCGCATCGTTTAATGTCTGAGCCATAGCCGACATCATGGGGTCGTTGCGGCTGCCGTCTTTAAATGAGCGCAACTGCTGTTCCAGATAAGAAGAATGTTGCTGTGCAAGCTTGGGGAAAGTTGCTACCATGCTGTTACCGTTTTCCCCGTGACAACTGGCGCAGGATTCGGCTTTTTGTTTTCCTGCGTTAATATTGCTTTCTGCATGTAAAATACTCGTAGCACTGGTCAACGCCAGAGAAATTGAAAGTACCTGCAATTTTTTCTTCATCAAATTCCCCTTCGGAATGGTTAATCATTTATGCCAGTCTTTTTAGTTATTCGGGTTGCTGTGCATGATCAAATTTTACTCTAAATAGTAACTCTAAGCGAGACAACGATGAATCCAGTTTATCATCAAGCAAAATTTATTAACAGTTCGCCGCATCTGAAGGATACGCCCCCGGATCGGGGACTTGAAGTGGCGTTTGCCGGGCGTTCAAATGCCGGTAAATCCAGCGCGATTAATACCTTAACCCGGCAAAACGCATTGGCCCGGATCAGTAAAACACCGGGCAGAACCCAGATGCTCAATTTTTTTGAAATTAATGAGCGGCAGCGGTTTGTCGATTTGCCGGGTTACGGCTATGCCAAAGTGCCTTTAGCGGTGAAGAAAAAATGGCATGAGTTGATGGAGACTTATTTAACCAGCCGCAAGTCATTATGCGCGATTATTCTGGTGATGGATGTGCGCCATCCTCTAACCGAATTTGACTGGCAGATGATAGAGTGGTGCGAACACACCGGATTGCCGCTGCATATATTGTTGACTAAGGCGGATAAGCTGACTTACGGCGCGGCCAAAAATACCTTGTTGCAGGTACAAAAGGAGCTAAAAGATGCGAGTTTTCCTTTAACGATACAGCTGTTTTCGTCATTGAAAAAAGCCGGGATCGATGAGGTGCATGCCGCGCTTGATCGCTTGTTTAATCCTGTTGAACAGGATCAGAGCGAAATATCGACACCTTCCTGAGCGAGTAATAATTCGCAGCCGACTTCAGCGTTGTTTCGCAATAAATCTTGATAAATCTCGTCAAGGTGTGCATCGCTGCGGGTGGGTTCATGGTGAGTGAAAAACAGTTTTTTTGCGTTGGCGGCGGTAGCCAGTTTTATCCCCGAATCATAAGTGCCGTGCCCCCAGCCTTGTTTGGAGGCATATTCCTGAGTGGTATAGGATGAGTCGACAATCAACGCATCGACATCTTTTATCGCCAGCACAACTTCATCCCATTTAGCATCAACAAAAGACTGGAATTCAGCAAATTCATCATCTTGCGGATCATAGATGTTGAGTTGCGGCTCGTAATCGCCGGTAAAGAAAACCGATTGGCCGTCGCAATCGATCCGATAGCCGAAATTCAATACCGGATGACTCAGGACAATAGGGGTGATTGTAGCGCTGCCTACCTTGACCGGTACGCCCGGCGTGACTGTGACGTACTCGATCCGGGCATTCAGCTGTGCTTCCCGTATCGGAAAGAAACTGTATTGCAACTGCACGGAAAGAGCCCGGTTGATGGTTTCATTGGTGACCGGATCAATTCCGCCGTAGATGGTAATGTGATTGTTGGGGATAAAAATAGGGATAAAAAAAGGCAGGCCCTGAATATGATCCCAATGCGTATGGGTAATGAAGATATGCGCCTTAACAGGCATTTCTTTCAGCAGGTCTTGTGCGAGGGCGTGTATGCCGGTGCCGGCGTCAAGAATGATCAAATCATTGGCATCTGTCCTGATTTCTATGCAGGTGGTATTGCCGCCGTATTTAACCGTATTGGAGCCCGGTGTGGCTATGGATCCTCGAACACCCCAGAATTTAATTTTCATTGTTGTCCTTTACTGCATGGATGTTCGCGTCTGCCGAGCATTACAGGTTAATAAAAGATTGAGCTTCCGATTTGACGGGTTCCAAATCCCCTAGCGCTTCGCAGATGGCGGGGAACGGCAGGCCAAAGCGGGAGATAATGGCTTCGGGAAACTCTTCTATCAGCGGATTGCCGCCATCACCGAACTGCATGTATTTGCTGATTTGATTCGCGGCAAAAACGCAATCCCTTAAGATATTTTGGTTGAGGCCAGGATTATGATGATGGGCAATAGCGTCAATTAACAGTTCCGACAGCTCCCATTTTTCGGCCAGCATTTTGCCGGCTTGCGAATGATTAAGGCCGATAAACTCGAGTTCGGTCTGATGCAGCGGCAACTGTTGTTCTTTGCTTTTTTCCAGTGCGAGTTTAAATTCATCCGGCATAAATTCAGCAAATACGACTTTGCCAAAGTCATGCAGCAACCCGGCAACAAAGCAATCGCCGGATACCATTGCAGACAGGCCTATGCGCTCGGCAAGCATTTTGCTGATCGCCGCGGTGGTCAATGAATGCAACAGGAATTTGGAGGTGTTGAAATCGGCCTTGTTATCGGCATTCAGCATGCCCATTGCAGCGACGCCTAGGGCTATATTTTTTATGGTGTTGATTCCAATATGCACGACCGCCCGCTGCACCGAGGTGATTTTTTGCGGTAAACCGTAGAAAGACGAGTTAATGGCTTTAAGGATTTTAACAGTCATGATCGGGTCGCATTCAATGACGCGGACAATGTCCTTTGCCGAAGCGTTGAGGTCTGACGTTAATTCCATGACTTGTTGAACGCTTTTAGGAAAAGCGGGCATTTTTTCAACGAGGACGATGAGAGTTTCGTTTTTTGAATTCGGCATTGTGTGTCGTTAAGCAAGAGTCAACAAGAAAAACATAGCAGGGAACAGTATTTATCAGATAGGCAGGCCAAAGTTATATGTCCACTATAATACAACACCGATACAATGCCGAAAAATAATAACTGACGGTTAGTGAGCTTCATCCCAATTATTGCCTATGCCTATATCGACAATCAGCGGTACGTCAAGACCGGCGGCGGCACACATGATTGATCTGATCTTTGCCACGCAATCGTCCAGCTGCTCTTCGGCAATCTCAAATACCAGTTCGTCATGCACCTGCATGATCATTTTGGCGTCCGGGGTGTCCCGATACAGCCACCGGTCGGCGGCAATCATCGCGCGTTTAATGATGTCCGCCGCAGTGCCCTGCATCGGCGCATTGATGGCCGTGCGTTCGGCGTATTGGCGGCGCGCCGCGTTGCGGGAGTTGATCTCCGGCAAATACAGCCGCCTGCCGAACAGGGTTTCAACATAGCCTTGCGCGCGGGCTTGCTCCCGGATGTTGTCCATATAGTTCTTAACGCCCGGATAACGGGTGAAATACAGATCGATATAAGATTGCGCCTGGCTGCGCGACAAGCCCAGCTGTTGTGCCAGGCCAAACGATGACATGCCGTAAATCAGGCCGAAATTGATCGCCTTGGCCGAACGGCGCAAATCGGTGGTGACTTGCTCGGGAGCAACGCCGAACACCTCCGCCGCGGTGGCCCGGTGTACGTCCTGCCCTTCGGTAAAGGCTTTCAACAAGCCTTCATCGGCCGACAAATGCGCCATGATGCGTAACTCGATTTGCGAATAATCGGCGGCGACGATTTTTTTGCCTTCGGGTGCGACAAACGCCTGCCGGATTTTTCGGCCTTCTTCGCTGCGTATCGGAATATTTTGCAGGTTGGGGTCGGACGAAGACAGCCTGCCAGTTGCGGCTACCGCCTGATGATACGAGGTATGAATCCGGCCTGTTTGCCCGTCAACCTGTTGCGGCAGTTTGTCGGTATAGGTCGATTTCAGCTTGCTTAAACTGCGGTACTCCAGAATCAGCTTGGGCAACGGGTAGTCGATGGCTAATTCCTGTAATACCGATTCTTCAGTTGACGGTTGCCCTTTGGGCGTTTTCTTTAATACGGGCAGTTTTTGCTGGTCGTAGAGTATGTCCTGAATCTGTTTGGGCGAACCCAGATTAAATGTCTGCCCGGCCAGGTCGTGGGCATGTTGTTCAAGGGAGATAATCTGGCTGGAAAGCTCAAGGCTTTGCTGCGCAAGCATCGCGGTATCGATTAATACGCCATTGTTTTCAATCCGGGCCAGTACGCTAATCAGCGGGACTTCCATTTCCGTATATAACTCAAGCAATCTCGGCTGCTGCGCCAGTTTTGCGGACAGCACTTGATGCAGTTGCAGGGTAATGTCGGCGTCTTCCGCCGCGTAAGGTGCGGCTTGTTCTATCGAGACTTCTTGGAAGCCTATCTGCTTTGCGCCTTTCCCTGCAACATCCTCGTAATGGATGGTTTCGACGCCAAGGTATTCCTTAGCCAAGTCGTCCATATTATGTTTGGTGGCCGTGCTGTTTAACACGTAGGATTCCAGCATGGTGTCGTGGGCAATGCCGCGCAGGGCAATACCGTGATTGGCCAGCACATGCATGTCGTATTTCAGGTTTTGCCCGAGCTTAGCCTTATGCGGATTTTCCAGCAGAGGCCGCAGTTTTTCCAGTATTTCGGACCGGTCCAGCTGATCCGGTACGCCCGGATAGTCATGAGCCAAAGGCACATAGGCGGCTTTGCCCGGCGTAACTGCAAAGGATACGCCGACTATCTGCGCCTTGCTGTAATCGAGGCTGGTGGTTTCGGTGTCGAACGCAAACAGTTCGGCTTTTTCCAGTTGGGCCAGCCAGTCGTTAAAGTGCGGCTCGGTTAATATAGTTTCATGATTGGAATCGATTTTGGCTGGCTTGTCTTCGTCGGCTTCGACAGGACTGAGGACAGGCTTAGTCGAAGCACCTGTGCTGAGCCCTTCGGCTACGCTCAGGACCGGCTCAGTCGAAGCATCCAGCGATTTTAACCAGGATGAAAAACCCAGTTCGGCCAATAGGTTTTTCAGTTCCGCCTTATCCATCGGTTGCTGTTTCAAGTCTTCGATGCCGTAGGGCAAATCCAGGTCGCATTTAATGGTGGTCAGTTGTTTCGATAACGGCAGTTGCGCCAAACTGGCGCGCAGGTTCTCGCCGATTTTGCCGCCGATTTCATTGGCATGGGCGATCAGGTTTTCCAGGGTTTGGTATTGCTCCAGCCATTTTGCCGCCGTTTTGGGGCCGACCTTGGGCACGCCGGGAATATTGTCGACGGTGTCGCCGACCAAGGCCAAGTAATCGATAATCTGTTCCGGCCTGACCCCGAATTTGTCGATAACGCCTTGAATATCCATGCGCGTATTGGACATGGTGTTTTCCAGGATAATATGGTCGGTAACCAGCTGCGCCATATCCTTGTCGCCGGTGGAAATGATGACGTCATAGCCTTGCTGCTCGGCGTGTTGGGCCAGCGCTCCGAGCACATCGTCGGCTTCCACGCCGGACTCGATAATCAACGGCAAACCCATGGCCCGGATCAGGTTGTGCAACGGTTCAATCTGTACCCGCAAATCATCGGGCATCGGCGGCCGATGAGCCTTGTACTGATCGTAAAGTTCATTGCGGAAGGTTTTACCCGAGGCATCGAAGACCACGGTGATGTGGTCGCTGTGATAGTCGGCGATCAGTTTGCGCAGCATGTTGCTGACGCCGTAAATGGCGTTGGTGGGCTCGCCGTTCGCGTTGGTCAGCGGCGGAATGGCATGGTAAGCGCGGAACAGGAAAGATGAGCCGTCAACGAGGATCAGGCGTTCCCTTCGGCTAAGCTCAGGACAGGTTTGCGTTTGTTGGGACATAAGATTTAGAGGCAAGGTTAGGTGTGAGGCGTCAGGTTTTACGCTTAACATCGACGATATTAGGCAATTGGCTTATTTTATTAAGCACTTGGCTTAACTGGTCGGTGTTTTCAATTTGAATGGTCAAATTGAGTTGCGCTGAAAAATCGGGATGCGTATCCAGTGCCGCATTGGAAATATGGATTTTAGCCTGGGCTAAAATCTGGCTAACGTCGTTAAGCAAATTTTGCGGGTTAAACGCATGGATCACAATAGGCACCGCATAGCTGACCTGCTTTGATCCCCAGCTAACCGAAATAAGCTGGGCCTGTTTTTCGGGGCTGAGGTGCAGGATGTTTTCGCAGTCTTTACGGTGGATAGTAATGCCTTTCTTGTGGGAAATGTAACCGATAATGTCATTGCCCTGGATCGGCGAGCAGCAATGGGCGAGAGTGGTCAGCACGTTATCGATGCCTTCTACGGAAATGGCCGATTTAGTCTCGGACTCGGGTTTTTTCCGTTGAGCAGGCGCAGTCGGGGCTTCCAGTTCAGGAATTTTAAAAAATGCCGCAAGCTGGCGGCTGGTAATATCGCCGCGGCCGATGGCTTCGAGAAACTTATCGGTGTCCGGTTGATGAAAATGTTTGGCCAGCTCCGTTAAGTTGAGCGTTTTTAATCCCAGCCTCTGGCTTTCCTTGTCCAGAACCGACTTGCCTGTGGCGATATTTTGGGCTTGTTGCTGGTTTTTGAACCAGCTTTTGATTTTGCCGATCGCTGCCGATGTCTTTAAATAGCCCAGGTTCAGGTCGATCCAGTTGTGATTGGGACCGCCCTCTTTTGCCGTTAAAATTTTTACCTGTTCGCCGGATTTTAAGGTATAGGTCAGCGGCACAATGCGGCCGTTGACTTTTGCGCCGCGGCAGCGATGCCCTATTTCGGTATGAATGGCGTAGGCAAAGTCCAGCGGCGTGGAGCCTTTAACCAGATCGATTAATTTTCCGGCGGGCGTTAAAACGTAGACGCGATCATTAAATAATTCACTGCGAAAACTTTCGGACAGCGCTTCGTCGCTGCCTTTTTCTTCGAGCAACTTGCGCAAGGAGGCGATGTTTTTTTCAATGGCCGCATCATGTTTGCCGCCTTCCTTGTAAGACCAGTGCGCGGCAACCCCGAGTTCGGCAAAGTCGTGCATTTGCCGGGTGCGGATTTGCACTTCGATGCGGTTGCCGTCGGCATCGAGAATGACGGTATGCAAAGACTGGTAACCGTTCTCTTTGGGATTGGCGATGTAATCGTCAAATTCTTTGGGTATGGTTTGCCAAAGGCTGTGCACCATGCCTAAAGTGGCGTAGCAGGTGGTCAGGTTATCGACGATAACCCGCACCGCCAACAGGTCATAAAGTTCGTCTATGTCCAGCTTCTTGCGGCGCATCTTTTTCCAGATACTGTAAATATGCTTGGGGCGGCCGTAAATCTCGGCGGAAATTCCTTCTTCGGCGAGTTTGTTTTGCAGCAGGGCGATAAACTTATTGATGCAGTTTTCCCGCTGGGCGCGGTTATCGGACAACGACTTGGCGATGCGGCGATAGGATTGGGGCTCCAGATAGCGGAAAGCCATATCCTCCAGCTCCCATTTCAACTGATGAATACCCATGCGGTTGGCGATCGGCGCATAAATATCCAGCGTTTCCTGGGCAATAAAACGCCTGAGCTCATAAGACTCCCTGGGTAAGACCTTAAGCCGTTGAATCCGGTAAGCCAGCTTTATCAACACGGCGCGGACATCCTGAGTCATAGACAGCAGCATTCGGCGCAAGATTTCCGTTTGGCTGGGCTGGTCGGTCATTTCCAGGGAATAAACGGTGACCTTATTCAGCCAGTTAACATCTTTCACCAGCGTTGCAACGGTTTCCCCAAACAGTTCTTTAATGTTTGGGGCCGGATTCAAAGCGTTTAAGCGTGGATCGCTTAATATCGCCGCGATGATGGTTGCCAGATCGACATTGAAATTCATCAAAATGGTTGCCACCTCAACCCCCTTGGGGCGGAAATAATGGGGGTCTTCAGGGATTTGCGCAATGAGCGCCAGAGCCCGATTTATTTGTTCGGTATCGGACGCAGAAAAGCCGCTAAAAAGCTGTTTGTTCGGTTCGGTATTTTTTTGCATCAAACGATAGTCAATAATTCGAAAGTTTGGCAGTTATAATAGGCCAATGCCGGTAAATGTAAAAGCAGTCATTACCTACACGGACGCAGGTAAGGGGCGGAGGTTGCGCTCACCGACATTAGACTTAGCGCCTACGGTGGGCGTAGATTGGCGGAAATATATCGGCTAAATCTGTATTTTAACTTATTGAAATACAATAAAATAAATTTATGACGCTTATGGTTACGGCAACGGCGCCATATTTTTACTAAATAATTACAGTTGAAACAAAATGAAAATTACAATATTCGGAAGTGGTTATGTGGGGTTGGTGACGGGTACCTGCTTTGCGGAAGTTGGTAATGATGTTATCTGTGTCGATATTGATGAGGCGAAAATCGTCAAGCTGCAACAGAATATCATTCCAATATATGAGCCGGGACTTGAAGCCATGGTCAAAGAAAATCAATCGGAAGGCCGGTTGAGATTTACCACCGATATTAAGGAGGCGGTGGATCATGGCGTGTTCCAATTTATAGCCGTCGGTACGCCGCCGGACGATGACGGTTCGGCAGACTTGCAGTACGTGTTGGCGGTTGCCAGGAGTATTGCCGAGAATATGGACGAGTACCGGGTTGTAGTCGATAAATCGACAGTACCGGTGGGTACGGCGGATAAAGTTAAAGCGGTCATGCGGGAGATATTGGCAAGCCGCGGCAAAGAGCTGGAGTTTGATGTGGTTTCAAACCCCGAATTCCTGAAAGAGGGCGCGGCGCTGGATGATTTTATGAAGCCGGACCGGATTGTTATCGGCACCGACAACCCCAGAACGGCGGAATTGCTGAAAGCGCTGTATGCACCGTTTAACCGTAGTGTCGAGCGGGTCATCACGATGGATGTCCGTTCTGCCGAATTAACCAAGTATGCCGCGAATGCGATGCTGGCGACTAAAATCAGCTTTATGAACGAGCTGGCGAATCTGGCCGAGCGTTTGGGCGCGGATATCGAGCATGTCAGACACGGCATAGGTTCCGACAGCCGTATCGGCTACAGTTTTATTTATCCCGGTTGCGGTTATGGCGGCTCCTGTTTTCCCAAAGATGTAAAAGCGCTGGAAAGAACGGCAAAGGAATACGGTTATGATGCGGAACTGCTTAATGCGGTAGAGCGTGTCAATAATCGGCAAAAACACCGTTTGTTCGAAAAGATCAGCGAGTATTATCAAGGTCATTTAAGCGGCAAGGTATTCGCCCTGTGGGGATTGGCGTTTAAACCCAATACCGATGACATGCGCGACGCGCCTAGCCGGGTTGTGCTGGAAGCTTTGATTGAAGCCGGTGCGACGGTTCAGGCCTTTGATCCTGAGGCGTTGGGAGAAGCGCGGCGGCTTTATGGGGACAAGCCGGGGCTTAAGTTCTGCGAGTCGCCCAAGGAGACTCTAAAACAAGCCGATGCTTTGGTGATTGTTACGGAATGGAAGCAATTCCGCAGCCCTGATTTCGATATGCTGAGTCAACAGCTGAAGGACAAAGTGATTTTTGACGGTCGCAATATGTATGAGCCGGAGATGGTCAAACGTAGCGGGCTGGCTTATTACGCGATCGGAAGATAAAAAGTTGTATTTGCGCGGCAAGCGTCTAAACTAAGCGGCGAATGGTTAATAATTATCTTGGTTGGCTATATAAGACTATTCACAAATCATAAATCATATAATTTTTTATAATAGGAAAATAAAGATGAAAAGATTAATAGTGTTATGCGCCGCCTTTTTCTCATTTAATGCCATTGCCTCGCCTGTAAACATCAATACCGCTGATGCAAAAACCATAGGGGAAGCTTTGTCGGGCATAGGCCTGAAAAAAGCCGAAGCTATTGTTAAGTACCGGGAAGCAAAAGGCGCATTCAAAACTGCGGATGATTTAGTCAACGTTGATGGAATCGGCGCGAAAACCGTCGAAAAGATCAGGAACGATATTTTGTTAAGCGATGCCGCTGCTGCGGAGCAAAAGACAGATAAAAAAGTAGACGAAAAAGCCAAGTAAATTATTACCAGGCAACAACCGGCAGTTTCTAATCAGGAGCTGCCGGTTTTTTATTGCGTGGAGCTTATTGATTGACTGGCTTGCAGCCGTTGGATGAGAAGTGGTTGCCGAGCAAAAAACAGGCGGATTAAAAATGCTGTAAAATGAACTAATCGCATTGAGCAGCGGCGCCGGTGCTGGGTGTTATTTTAATCGCAATGGTTTGATATGAAATGAATGAAGAATACGAATACGATGATGAAGAGATTGAATATTACGCAATCCGGCCTAATAAGACGCAAATAAAGAAAGATATGGCGGCGCTTTTTGCGGTCAGCGAAGAAATGTCCGAGTTATCGCCGGGGCAATTAAAAACGCTCGAGCTTCCCGAGGTCATCAATAAAGCCGTTGTCGAAGTGTCCGGCATGCCGCATAAAGGCGCCAGAAAACGGCTGCTGAAGTTTATTGCAGGCCAGCTTCATAAAATAGATGCGGAACCTATTTTAGAGAAACTGGCGCGTATCAAAAATAAAAGCGCCCACGCGGTCAGGGAGCATCATATTGTCGAGCGTTGGCGGGACCGGTTGATCGCCGAAGGCAATGACGCCTTGACCGAGTTGCTGGACGAACAGCCGCATGCCGACCGTCAGTTATTAAGGCAGTTATTGCGCAATGCCCAAAAAGAAGCCGAAGCCGGTAAGCCGCCTAAATCGTCCCGCCTGTTATATCGCCGGTTGAAGGAATTGTTTCAGGTCGAAGGCGAACCGGATGACGAGCCTGGGTTTGAGGATGAAGATGATGAGGAAGAGTTCGATGAGTCGTCCATGCCTAATAATCGCTAAACAAATCCATTTGCCGGAAATGAGCCTGCCCGGATTTGCTTTCCAGTGAAGACAGCGTAATCCCCAGCAAGCGGACATTACGCCTGCCTATATCGGTATTTTTCAATAAGTCTTCAAGAATGGCGGGTATCGCCGCTGCCGCAGTAATAGTCTGCGGCAGCGTCCGGCTGCGGGTGATTTGGACAAAATCATGATATTTGATTTTTACGGTCAGGGTATGGGCGACCAGCTGCTTCTCGGTAACTTTACTCAATGCCTTTTCCATCAAGTCTTGCAACTGCGCGATGACATCCTGTCTAGCTTTAATATCCTGCTGAAAAGTAATTTCCACGCCCACCGATTTCCTGATCCGGTAGTTATTGACCGGTCGGTTGTCTATGCCTCTTGATATGCTGTAATAATGCAAACCGGCCTTGCCGAAATAATGCTGCAACATTTCCAGCGGCAATTCCTTCAGGTCCTTGCCGGTCTTGATGCCCAGCGAGTGCATTTTTATCGAGGTCGCCTTGCCGATGCCGTGAAACTTTTCAACCGGTAGTTGTTCGACAAAGGTTTCGCCCTGTTCCGGCGTGATCAAATAAAGCCCGTCCGGTTTATTGATGTCCGAGGCGATCTTGGCGAGGAATTTGTTATAAGAAACGCCGGCCGAAGCGATCAGCTGGGTTTCCCGCTTAATCGCCGCCTTGATGGCTTTGGCGATTAAGGTCGCGGAGCCTTGATGCAAGCTGGCGTTGCTGACATCCAGGTAAGCTTCGTCCAGGGACAGGGGTTCAAACAGATCGGTGTAGTCGGCAAAGATCTTGCGAATGGCCAGCGAAGCTTCCTGATAAGCGTCGAAGCGGGGTTTTACAAAAATGGCCTGCGGGCATAAACGATAGGCATGAGCCGAGGGCATCGCGGAATGGACGCCGTATTTCCGTGCTTCGTAGCTACAGGTAGCGACGACGCCGCGGGAGTGGGGGGTGCCGCCGACGATGATCGGCTTGTTGCGGTATTGCGGGAAATCGCGCTGCTCTACGGCCGCAAAAAATGCATCCATATCGATATGAATGATTTTGCGGGTAGAGTTCATCGAGTGTAGTTAGTCAACAAGCGCTAATCCAATGGACACGAATGACACTGATTAGGCGGATTTAAACGGATTTTCAAAAAAGCCAAGTTCACTATGCATTTTACGGGCTATCAGTGTTGATCAGTCTAATCCGTGTCATCCGTGTTCTCGGCAACTGCTCCTGCGTTGCCCTAGCTCCTGCATCCATGCAGTCGTATTTTTCTAGCCACTGGATTATTTTGCGGAGTCTTTCGATTCCGGCAAGTTCAGTTCCGCGGTCATGTTCCAGTCGGAGAAAGGAAAGGGCATGACTTCGGTATTGAACGTCAGGAACAGCAAGATATGGTACGTGTAAATCGACAGGCTGCGCCCGAAATTAAGGATGTTGATGTTGGCTTTTCCGGTAAGCAGCGTTGACGCCACCTGCAATAGGATAACGGCCCAAAGCAGCATCCTGACCAGTCCGCCGATAGCCGCAAAAACCAGCATGAAGAAGATTCTTTTCCAGGTGCCAAGTTGCGTCAGGTTGTAGTTGATCTGTTCGTCCATCGTCTTAACCTCGGTTCATAATGTCGCGCAAATCAAGCGCCGCCGCATTGCAGCGAGCGATATAATTTGCCATGGACAGGGAGTAGTTGGCGAAAAGACCGTAACCGCTACCGTTTAAAATCATCGGGCTTAAAATAGGGGTCAGGGCGTTTTCCAGCGCCTTAATCATGATGTCAACGGTACGCATGGCCCGTTTGTCCAGCAAAATATCCTCAAAATCATGTTTGACCGCCCTGAGGATATGCAATAACGCCCAGCTTGCACCGCGCGCTTCATAGAAAACGTCGTCAATCTCCAACCAGCCTACTTTAGCTACGGAGGTGCCTTTTTCATCGGCTGCTTCTTTCTCAAGTTCGGTGAGTCCGGGGCCGTAGTTGCCGCCGGCGCTGTTCGCGGTCAAGCGGGTGGAAAGTCCGCCCAGGCGCTTGATCACAACCTCGGTGTATTGCCACAGATTGTCGGCCCGGGAATAAAATTGCGCTCTTTTGATGGGGCCGCCGTATTTTTGCAGGCGCTCCATATATTTATGCAGAGCCTCGACGCCTTTTTCATATTCGGCTTCGGTTGACGGCAAAGCCCAAGAGTCGTTTTCGTAGTAAAAATAAGGTTCCGCAATCGCCAGATCAGGATCTTCGGCCGATTGGGACTGATCTCTGGCAAAGTGGTTTCTTAATGCCGAGGTGGCGTCGCGCAGCATGACCAATGCGCCGTATTCCCAGTTGGAAATGTTGTCCAGAAACACGCCGGGAGGGGCGACGTCGTTGGTAATATAACCGCCGCTTTTATGCAGCAGAACCTCGGCGATATGGGCCAGGGTGTTGGTATAGACATAACCGACAGGGATGCTTTCGGTGGAGTGGGTTTCTTCGGCGCGCTTTACGGCTTCATCCATCACATTAAACTGATCGGGTTCCCTGCCCCACCAGGCGCCCAGAAAGAACAGGATGATGAGTACGATGAGGATGAAAACGCCAAAGCCCCAGAGTATTCCTTTAGATTTTATGTCGTTCAGTGTATCGTTTGCCGCCATTTTCGATGTCCCGTAAAGAGGTTTCCGAGGGTCAAAAAATATTTCGCCCTTATTGCATTTTTATATGAAAAATTGGCTACATGGTAGCAGGTTTTTTGCTTATGTGCTTATGGCGCAAGCCGCTATAACGGTTTTTTTTTGGCTCTCGGGTGCGCTTTATCATAGATTTCAGCCAGATGTTGAAAGTCCAGGTGGGTGTATATCTGGGTCGTGCTGATATTGCTGTGTCCGAGCAGTTCCTGAACGGCTCTTAAGTCCTGGCTGGATTCAAGTAAATGGCTGGCGAAAGAATGTCTCAGCATGTGCGGATGTATATGTTCGGCAATGCCTTTTTTTATACACCACCGTTTCAGTCTTAATTCAATATTGCGTTGGCCGAGCCGAATTCCGTGCGCTGAAACAAATAACGCAGGCTCGGCGGCAGGAATTTTTACGGCGCGTTGCTGTAGCCAGTTTTCGATAGCGGTAACGGCTTTGCCGCCTACCGGCAATATTCTCGATTTGCCGCCTTTGCCTAGGCGCACAGTCAGCGTACTGTCCGGCAAGTCCAGGTCGGTCAAGTCTAGTGCCGACAGCTCACTCAGCCGCAGGCCGGACGAATAGAATAATTCGAACATGGCCAAGTCGCGGATTTCGAGCAGCGAGCTGGTTCCGGCATCCAGCAAACCGGATAATTGATCGACATCCAGCGTTTTTGGCAGCTTTCTGGCTTGTTTGGGCGCTTGAATATGCTGGGCGGGATTGACGCTGGCCTGGCCTTGTTTTAACAGGTAATTATAAAAACTGCGAATAGCGGACAGCTCGCGTTGCAGGCTTTTGCTGCTCAGGCCTTTGCGGTGTCTTCCTGCTATGTGGGCGCGAATGTCCGTGAGTTTCAGGTCGGCCCACTGGCTGATGGCTTTATCTTTGCAATAGCGGGACAGGTGTTGAATATCCCGCCGGTAACTTTTTACGGTGTGTTCCGACGCGCGAACTTCGACGGTGAGTTGCTTCAAAAAGTCAGCCAGCATAAGCTCGGCATCGGGATGCATGTTAAGGATTCCGCTCCTGCAATAAAGTGATCAGCCGGGTGCCGATGATTTCGCTCATTTGATTCAAGAACAGGTTGCCCATGCTGTAATGGAAGCGGCCTTCTTCGCGGCTGCCGATGGCTAAAATGCCTTCCAATTCGGTAAACGCCATCGGAATGATCGCGCAGGATTTCACTTCGAACGCCGATTCGCCGAACAATACTCTGGCCTGAGCCATCGTCGGGCGGCCGCATTTGGGCTGGTTGCCGGCCAGTTCGTTGGCGAACGGTTCCAGGTCCTTGCTGTCCGGTTCAATAAAGAGATTGCTAAGAGCGGTGTCTGGATTGTGTTTGATGATGCGCACCGCAACAAAGTCGATCAAGAAATATTCCGACAGCACGGTATCGAGATTGGCGACGGCCTCTTCCAGCGTTGTCGCGTCCAACAGCGCCAGGGTGAGCTTGTGCATGCGGTTAAGGGACGTATCGTTATCCCTGGCGATTTCTATCAGCGCGGTGAGCTGGTTTTCCATGTCATGATGCCGACTTCTGAACAGCTCCAACTGCTTTGAGATCAGCGAGACGGCGCTGCCGGTAGGATGAGGAATACTCATGTGCTCCAGCAAATTCAAATGTTCGTGGAAAAACTCGGGATGTTTGCGCAGATAGTCTTCAACTTGGGCTGACGTGAGTTCAGCGGGTTGTTCGCTCATAAGGGTATTTGTCCTTCAAAAACAGAAATGGCAGGTCCCGTCATTAAGACCGGTTGATCACGGCCCGGCCAGCTGACGGTCAGCGTACCGCCGGGTAGCTCGACGCTGACGGTATGATCCAGCAGATTGTGTTCAATGCCGATGACCACGGCGGCGCAAGCGCCGCTGCCGCAAGCGAGAGTTTCCGCGGCGCCGCGCTCAAATACGCGCAGCTTAATGTGCTGGCGATCGACGACCTGCATGAAGCCGACATTGACCCGTTCCGGGAAAAACGCATGGCTTTCCAGGGCTTTGCCCAATTCGGCTACCGGCGCGGTTTTAATGTCCGTGACTTGAATGACGGCGTGCGGATTGCCCATCGAAACGGCGCCGAAGGCTTTTTCAGTGCCGTTAACCAGTACGGTATAGAAGCGGGATTCTTCTTCCGCCAGCAGCGGAATTTGGGCGGGGGCGTGCCGGGGTACGCCCATATCGACAGTGACCAAGTTATCGTCGTCAAAACGCAGCAGTAATTGGCCTGAATTGGTATCGACGCGGATTTCATCTTTGGCCGACAGCTTTTTATCGCGGACAAAACGGGCAAAACAGCGCGCGCCGTTGCCGCATTGGGCGACTTCGCCACCGTCCGCGTTAAAAATACGGTATTTGAAATCGGCGTTGGCGTTGACCGGTTTTTCGACCAGTAACAGCTGATCAAAGCCTATGCCGAAGTGCCGGTCGGACAGCAGCTGGATTGTCTCAGGCGTTAAAGCTACCTGCTGATTGATCGCGTCAATGACCACGAAATCATTGCCGAGGCCGTGCATTTTAGTGAAGTTGATCATTTAGTCGGTGTTTATTTAGGTAAGTGAGTTTTAAAGCGCTACGGTAACAAATGTTCGCCTGCCCAAAGCTGCGCAATGGTTTCCCTTTCCCTGATCAAGTGCAGGCTGCTTCCATCAACCATCAGCTCAGTCAGACGTGGCCTGGAATTATAATTTGAACTCATGGTAAAGCCATAGGCGCCGGATGAGCGTATCGCCAGCAAATCGCCCGGAGCGATTTTTAGCGGGCGGTCTTTACCCAAAAAGTCGCCGGTTTCGCAGACCGGGCCGACAATATCCCAGGTTGTTTCCTCGGCGTTACTTTGCAGGTTTACCGGGATGATGTTCTGCCAGGCGCTGTATAAAGAGGGGCGCACCAGGTCATTCATGGCCGCATCGACGATCGCGAAATTTTTATGGGCAGTCGGTTTAAGATATTCAACCTGGGTCACCAGGATACCGGCATTGCCGACGATAGCGCGGCCAGGCTCCAGTAAGATTTCAAAGCCTGTCCATTCGGCAGATTCAGGACAGGTTTTGCCAAGCCGCGCCAAAACCGCCTGAATATATTCGGCAGGTTCAGGCGGCTGTTCATCTTTATAGCAAATGCCCAAGCCCCCGCCCAGATCCAGGTGATGCAGGTTAATGCCTTCGGCTTTTAGTGTCGCGACCAGATCGAGAATTTTATCCAGCGCGTCCAGGAACGGCCGGGTTTCGGTCAGTTGCGAACCGATATGGCAGTCTATGCCGATCACGTTGATATACGGCATGGCCGCTGCGCGGCGATATTCAGTCAAAGCCTGTTGAATGTCTATGCCGAACTTGTTTTCCTTTAAACCGGTGGAAATATAAGGATGGGTTTTGGCGTCGACATCGGGGTTTACCCGAAAAGACACCGGCGCGATAACGCCCAGTTGTCCGGCCAGAAGGTTAATCCGGTCCAGTTCGCCGCTGACTTCGACATTAAAACAGCGGATGCCGATCTTTAACGCCGCCAGAATTTCATCCTCGCGTTTGCCGACGCCGGAAAACACGATTTTTTTAGGATCACCGCCGGCCTTAAGCACCCGTTCCAATTCGCCCAGAGAGACGATGTCGAAACCTGAGCCTAAACGGGCCAGCAGGTTGAGTATCGCAATATTGGAATTAGCCTTGACGGCGTAACAGATTAAATGCGCGTGCTCGCCAAAAGCCTGATCGAAAGCCTTCCAGTGCCGCTCCAGCGTAGCTCTTGAATAGATGTAGCAAGGGCTGCCGTATTTATAGACAATGTCCTGAACGGCGATGTCTTCGGCGAAAAGCTCGCCGTTTCGGTAATTAAAATGATCCATGTTATTTCTTTTTTTCGGGCTTGGTTTCCGGTTCGGGCGCTGGTTCCGGTTCTACATGAATCGGCGCTGCTTGTCCCGGCAAATAAAGCGGGCCGGGCTGTCCGCAGCCTGCAACAAACGAGTTTAGCAGCACAAGCAGTAATAATTTATAAGGTTTCATAGCGCATTATCATAAATCATTTTTGGTAAGCATGAGGCGCACTGGAGCCCCATGGCAAGAATGGCCGATATAATAAGCCGAATTGCAAGAAAAGGCATCAGAAATGCTGACAGTTACGGGTTTCCCTAATCAGACGGGTGGTATAGCCTTAAACTGAATGGGGCAGCGATTCCCGCCGCTTAAAATTATCGGGACTATTTCCTATGCAGATTAGGTTTGCCAGTGCGGAATTGCCGTAACTTTTGCCAGCCAATGTTTTAGCCTGTCGCGGGTTGGCGGGGTCGGGCGGTCAAAGACGAGACGGGCAGTAGCCCGGAGCACTTTAATGTGCGAGGATAATCGAAGTCCAACATTTTCCTTGGAGCGCTTATGAACCCTAAAGATTTTTTAACGTCCGCTTGCGGCGTACAGATGCCCCGGATTATTTACGGTACGGCCTGGAAGAAAGACGCAACGGCAGCGTTGGTGGAACAGGCTATCGGCTTGGGTTTTCGCGGTATCGATACCGCCTGCCAACCCAAGCATTACAACGAGGCGGGTGTCGGGGACGGCGTGGCCGCCTGCCTGCACCGAGGAATAGACCGCAGCGAGCTTTATCTGCAAAGCAAATTCACGCCGCTTAGCGGCCAGGATCCGATGAGCGTGCCTTATGATCCGAACGCCGGTCTCGGCGGGCAAGTGGCGCAATCATTCCAAGCTTCGCTGAAAAACCTGCAAACCACTTATCTGGATTGCCTGGTGCTGCACTCGCCGCTGGCAAATCCACCGCAGACAATGGAAGCATGGCGGGCGATGGAGCAGATCGTTCACAGCGGCGGTGTCAAACAGTTGGGAATCAGCAATTGCTACGATTTTGGGCAGTTTGAGCGGTTGTATCGGGATGCCGAGATCAAACCGGCCGTTATCCAGAACCGTTTTTATGCGGAGACCGGGTACGACCGGGCTATCCGCAATTTTTGCCGGGAACACGGGGTCATTTACCAAAGTTTCTGGACGCTGACCGCCAATCCCGGTGTCCTGTCTCATCCTACGCTGAAAGCTCTGGCGGTGAAATACCGGCGTAGCGCCGCCCAGATATTTTTCCGCTATTTGAGCCAGATCGGCATTATTCCGTTAACCGGGACCACATCGGAAATCCACATGCGCGAAGACTTGGCGCTATTTGACTTTGAATTGGCCGAAGGTGAATGCGATGCGGTGGAGACATTGCTTTGATTTACTCGATGTTCAGGGCGGAAAAACACGATGCCGGGCCGATTGCCGCTCTGGTTAACTCGGCTTATCGCGGCGAGTCCAGCAGACAAGGCTGGACCACGGAAGACGATTTACTGGCCGGACTAAGAACCGATACTGAAGAGATCCTGCGCTTGATCTCGAGTGAAGACTCGATGTTTCTGCTGTGCAAGGCTGAAGCGGAACTGATCGGCTCGGTGCATTTGCAGAAACAGGCGGAGCAGGTTTGCCTCGGCATGCTGGCAGTAAGCCCCGCATTGCAGGAACGGGACATCGGCAAGCAGTTGTTGGCAGCCGCGGAGCTGGCCGCGCAGGAAACCTGGGCCGTCAATAAAGCGGTTATGACCGTGATCGCATGCAGGAACGAACTGATCGCATTTTACCAGCGGCGCGGTTACCGGCGCACCGGGGTAAGCAAAGCGTTTCCGGTGAATCCCGGGCTATGGACGCCTAAAGTTACAGATTTACGCTTGGAGATATTGGAAAAGATTCTGTAGCGGTAGGGCCACCGCGCACCCTTTACGAATGCCGGCCATTGGGTTCATTGGGCAGCCTTGTCTCAGCGGTTTTCCCATAGTTTGATCATCGCCGCCTTAGAAATCGCAACCTTGCCGATAAAAGGGCGATCGACGGCGATGATCGAAAACATCATTGATCCGATCATCACTCCGAACAGGCTGGCCATAATGCGGGCTGCAACCAGATCATGTTGGTGGGCGAATGCCGAAAAGGTCAGCACCACCAGCGCGGTCATTACCACGGTCACCCATACTTCGCCGGGAATAATATCGGTCGCGGCCATCAGCCGGTTTTGCCGTGCTATTTCGACATCTTTCAAGGTGGCTGTCAGAGACCTGCGTATTTCCTCCGGCAGGCCGGGCAAGCCGGTCAGTACAGTCCGGTGCAAGTTATCGAGGATCTGCTGGGCGCCGGTATTTTCGATACCATCCGACATAGATTGCCATTCTTGCTGTGTTACTGTCTTGGCGTAGGCTGCAATCGCCAAGCCGAACTCGGGATAACGTTGTGCGTCAACCATTTTGGCCGCAAAGCTGAGCGAGCGTACTTCCTGATGCACGGCTTGCTCGGCGAATTCCTTTTCACGCCAGATGGTGTTGGCGACCAGGGCGGAAAAAATCACATAGCCGGCCATCATGGCGCCGCCCAACGGCGGCAGCATGTTGCGAAAGGACGGTTTTAGTTTCGCCAAATGAGTTCGGTGGACTATTTCAACAATCAACCAAGCCAAGGCAACCGTCGTTCCGATTATCAACAACGCCATCACCACAATCGGCAACTCAAGCAAGAACAGTATCATTTATTACATCTCCGAATTAATAGGCCCCAACCAGGCAAACGAGCATCCCGGCGCAGAAAAGGATGTGGATAAGTTTGTTCCACCGGATTAGGAGCAATGCGCTTCGTTTATTGCATCCACGAGCTACGCTCGCTTAGGAGAGCGTCTCCCGTTTGAAAGGTTTTACGATGGTGAAGTATAGCCATTAGGCACAGATATAACAAAACGTAAGGGTCGGGGTTACAAAACCCGGCTCTCTGATTCATGCCGTTCCCAGCGGGTTTATGTTGCGCATTTTCATATCGAAGCAACGATACATCGTCTATAGTTATCTTATTTTTAGAACCGTCGTTGAAAATTAGGTAAGCGCGTGAAGATCCAAGCCCGACTATTGTTGTTAATGTTATCCAAGACCACGTTCACGATGGTCATTGCCTTGCTCGTCACCTCGTATTTGACGCGGGATGTCGTGGAAACAGCGGCAAAGGAAAAATTGGCGGCGATATCGGAAGCCCGATACAGCGCGTTGAGCCGTTGGGCAGAGACGCTACAGGCACAAATGGCTATTTTGGCGGCCGAATCGACTACGGCCGGCTTGTTAGGCCAATTGAGCGCGGAATTTCACAACGTGGGCGACAATGCTCAAGTGCTGTTACAACAAAATTACCTGGCGGCAGGACGCGGTCAGGACGGGCAAAAACCGGCTTCACTTGCAGCTTACGATAAGCTGCAACGCACCGTTGTGGAATTCTTTAACCGTCGTTATGACGCCTACGGTTGGAACGATATGTTTTTGATTGATACCCAGGGTAATGTGGTGTTCAGTCTAAAAAAAGAAGCCGATTTCGCCACCAATTTACACACCGGCCCTTGGCGGGATTCGGGATTGGCGCGGGCGGTCACGCCGTTGCTGCATGATGCTATTCCAGGGCAACTCGGTTTTGCCGATTATTCGCAATATGCGGCCAACAACATGCGGCCGGCCAGTTTTGTTGCTATGCCGATATTCGATAAGGAAAAACAACAGTTTTTAGGCGTGGTGGCTATTCAATTGCCCAGCGCCGGGATGAGCGAGTTGATGATGGACAAAACAGGCCTGGGTGAAACCGGCGAGGTCATCGTAGTCGGCAAGGACAGCTGGGTGCTGACCGACTCCCGTTTCAGCAAGGAAAGCACCATATTGAAAAGACAGATTAAAGCCAAGCCCGAAGATACGGTATTGGCAGGAACAACCGCGACCCTGATCGTGCCGGATTATCGCGGTATTGAAGTGATAGCGAGGGTTAAACCGTTTACCCCCTTTGCCAACGCGCTGGGCGATAAGGCGCTATGGGGGATTATCACTAAAATCGAACACGCTGAGGTATTGCGCGAATACTATCATATCCAGCGCACGTTATTGTTTATCACGGGGGGTTTGATTCTACTTGCGGTGAGTTTGGGGGTATGGGGCGGGCGCACTATAACGCGGCCTTTGATCCGCATTACTGATGCACTGACGCGTTTGGCGAAGGGCGAACAAGTCAAGGTACCCGAATTAAATCGCAGCGACGAAATCGGCGAGATTGCCAAAGCGGCAGAGACCTTTTATACCATTGTTCAACAAGTGGAACAGGAGCACTGGCTCAGTGAAAATGTCACCTTATTGACCAGTGCGGTGTCGGCGGAAAAATCAGTCAACAAGGCGGCGGAACGGGTTTTGCATTTAATCTGCGATTTGTTGGACGTCCCCGTCGGCGCGGTTTATTTATTGGACAATGGGCGTTATCAACGCATCAGCACTCATGGCCTGGCGCGCAGTAATCAAGCCGAGACTTCATTTGAGCCGGGCGTAGGTTTATTGGGGCAGTGCGCGAAAAGCAATCAGGCCTTGGTGCTGTCGCCGGTGCCCGCCGGTTTAACGATTATCAGCACCGGCTTGGCGGAATTTGCCCCGCATGAACTGATCATTTATCCGATTGTTCATAAAAATGAAGTGTTGGCGGTGCTGGAACTGGCCGCGACGGGCTCATTGCAGGCTAAACAACACGCATTTTTGAAAGCCGCCTCCGCGGCCTTGGGCTTGCAATTCGCCAATTTGCAAGCGGCCGAACATAATTCCCTGCTGTTGGCGGAGACCAGTAAACAGGCCGCCGAGCTGCGCGCCAGTTCGGGTTATGCGCGCAGTTTAATTGAAGCCAGTCTCGATCCTCTGGTCACTATCGGTATCGACGGCAAAATCATGGATGTGAATGCGGCGACCGAAAGAGTAACCGGCGTAGCGCGCGACCAGCTGATCGGTAGCGATTTTTGCGATTATTTCACCGAGCCGGATGAAGCGCGCGCCGGTTATCAACAAGTGTTTTCCAAAGGCTTTGTCACCGATTATCCGCTGGCCATTCGGCACACGACGGGCAAAATTACCGATGTACTGTATAACGCCAGTGTTTACCGCGACAGCCAAGGCGAGGTGGCGGGGATTTTTGCCGCCGCCCGCGACGTCACCGAATTACGGGCCAGCTCCAGTTATGCGCGTAGTTTGATTGAAGCCAGTCTCGATCCCTTAGTGACTATCGGTGTGGACGGCAAAATCATGGATGTGAACGCGGCCACCGAGAAAGTCACCGGCGTAAGGCGCGACCAACTGATCGGGAGTGATTTTTGCGATTATTTTACCGACCCGGATGAAGCGCGTGCCGGCTATAAACAGGTGTTCTCCAAAGGCTTTGTCACCGATTATCCGCTGGCCATTCGGCACACGACGGGAAAAATTACCGATGTGCTGTATAACGCCAGCGTTTACCGCGACAGCCAAGGCGAGGTGGCGGGTATTTTTGCCGCCGCCCGCGACATCACCGATAAAAAGAAAGCGGATCAAATCATGCTCGAACAGCAACAGTCTTTGTTACAAAGCAACGCTGAAATGCAATCGATCACCGAAGAGTTGCGCAGTCAATCGGAGGAAATGAGATCGCAGAATGAAGAACTGAAATCCAGCCAAGAGGAGTTACGCGCTCAACAAGAAGAAACCTTGGAGAAAAATCAATTGCTGGAAACGCAAAGCAAGCAACTGAAAGAGGTCCTCGCCGAAGTCAATACAAAAGCCGAGCAGCTGCAACAAGCTAATCAATATAAATCGGAATTTTTAGCCAATATGTCGCACGAGTTGCGGACACCGCTAAACAGCATTTTGATCTTGTCCAAGAGTTTGGCGGAAAATGACGAACACAACCTTTCCGCCGATCAGGTCGAATCGGCCGGGGTTATCAGCGAAAGCGGCATACAACTATTAACCTTGATTAACGATATTCTCGACCTGTCAAAAATCGAAGCGGGAAAACTGGAGCTGGTAAAAGAATCCTTTTCCTTGAATGACATGGCGGCTTATATACGGCGCGTTTTTTTACCGCAAGCGGAAATAAAACAGTTGTCGTTCGCGATAGAGCTCGCCGCTGACCTGCCCGAAACCATTTATACCGACAGGCAACGGCTGACGCAGGTGCTGTCGAACCTGCTGACCAATGCCATTAAGTTCACCGACGCAGGCTCGGTAAAGGTTCTGGTCAGCAAAATCGATGACGATTTGCAGATCGAAGTGGTTGATACCGGCATAGGCATTCCTCCCGATAAACTGGAACATATTTTTGGCGCATTTCAACAATTAGACGGCTCAACCAGCCGCAAGTATGGCGGCTCCGGCTTGGGGCTGGCGATCAGCCGTAATTTGACCAATTTGCTGGGCGGGGAACTTACCGTTACCAGTGCGATAGGGCAGGGCAGCCGGTTTTTTATACGCCTGAGCAAACTGTTGCAGCCTGAATCTCAGGCCGAATCGCATAATCCCGCGCCGGTATCCTCAGCAATTGCCGCAGTCACTCCGGCTGCGGGCGGCAATATTCTGTTGGTGGAGGATGATACCCGCTTGTTGGCTATTCTGGGCCGCATGATTGCCACATTAGGTTTTACCCCGGTAGCCGTCGAATCGGCCGAGCAAGCGTTATCGGCACTTGCTGAAACACCGCTTAGCGGAATTTTTCTCGATCTGGGCTTACCCGGCATGAGCGGCATGGAATTGTTGCGGCTGTTAAAAGCCGGCGAGGCTACCGCCAGGATTCCCGTGTTTATTATGTCGGGTGCGGTCGATACCGGAGAGGCTAAAAGCTTGGGCGCTCTGGGCTTTTTGGAAAAACCCGTCACCCGCGATACCATCATCAATGCACTGAAAACGATGACGCAAGCGACGCAAGATGCCGCTGTGCAGCAGATTTTACTGATTGAAGACAATCCGATCGATAGAACATTTGTCGAAAAGCTGCTGAAAGATACCGGGAGAGACATCGTTGCCGCTGAAACCGGCAGTGTGGCGTTGCAACTCTTGCAATCACAACGTTTCGATGTGGTCATTCTCGATCTGCAACTACCCGACATGACCGGTTTTGAGTGGCTAAAACAAGCACAACATCATTTGAATCCGCCGCCTATCATTATCTACTCGGCACGCGAATTAACCGAAAACGAAGTGTTCGAATTGAAAGGCGTGACCGAGAGCATCGTGACTAAGGATGCGTTAAGCGACCGTTTGCGTGAGGAAGTGCTATATGCCTTACGCTATGCTGAGGGACCCGCTACGGCAGGTTCGGAACAGGCCATAGGCAAAAAATTACTGCTGGTCGATGATGACGCGCGCAATCTTTATGCTCTCACCAAGGTGTTAAAAAGCAAAGGCTTTACGGTTGAGGTCGCGCCTGACAGCATAAAGGCGTTGGAACTGTTGGCGCAAACAACTTTTGATGTCTTGTTGACCGACATCATGATGCCGCAAGTCGATGGTTATGAGCTGATACGCCGTGTTCGCGCTTTAGATTACGACAAATTGCCGATCATCGCGATCACCGCCAAAGCGATGCAAGGCGACGACGCGCTGTGCCTGCAGGCGGGCGCGAATGCCTATTTAGCCAAACCCGTCGATGTTAATGCCTTAATCGAACTGATCAGCACGCTGTGATGACTGTTTTAATCAAATGGAAAAACCACCACATCGAGGATGTGGAAGTAAGCCTGTTGTTGAGTGCGCTTAAAGAACGCTACGGTTATGACTTCTCCGGCTACGCCAGAGCGTCACTGAAACGTCGTTTGTTGGCATTGACGCATGAGTTTGATGCCGGGCAGTTATCTCAACTGATACCGATAGTGCTGCATGACGAGAAGGTGGCGCAAACCGTCATCAACAGTATTTCCGTGCCGACCTCGGAATTTTTTCGCGATCCTGGCGTCTGGTATTATTTGCGCACCACTATTTTGCCGCAACTCGCCAGTTTTCCGCGCATCAACATCTGGCAAGCGGGTTGCGGTTACGGACAGGAAGCCTACAGCCTGGCCATTCTGCTGCATGAATCAGGCTTGCTAAAAAGAAGTCGTATTTTCAGTTCCGATATTAATCCGCTATTTCTCGATAACGCGCAGAAGGGGTGTTGGCCGGCACGGTACAAACAACCATGGAGCGACAATTATGCGCGCGCCGGCGGCAGCGGAGTATTTGCCGATTTTTTTATTGAGAACAAGCATGACATTATTATTCGCGATGAATTTAAACAGCCGATAGAGTTTATCCAACATAATTTAGTTATTGACGATGTTTTTAAAGAAATGCAGTTAGTGGCCTGTCGTAATGTTTTGCTGTATTTTGGCAATAGCTTACAAGAACAGGTTGTCAACTTGCTGACGCGTAGCCTGGAGCGTGGCGGTTATTTACTGCTGGGACGCGGCGAAAATATTGTAGATTTGGCGGAAAAACACCCGCAGCTGGAACTGTTGGATTGTTCATTACAGCTATACCGTAAACTCATTGGTACTCTTGATGTATAAAATGTTGGTCATAGGTTTATCGGCAGGCGGTATGCCGCTTGTAAAGCAGGTATTGGCTGCCTTACCCAAAGATTATTCCTTGGCGGTTGCGATCGTGGCGCATCTGCCTCAAGGTTACGAAAGTAATTTTGCGCAACTGCTGGATGCGGTAACCGACTTGCCGGTGACGACGGCAAGAGACAAACAGCCTATTGTCGCCGGGCATGTTTATGTCGCCCCGCCCGATTATCATCTGCTGGTTGAGAAAGACAGCCAGTTTAGTTTCTCCTTGTCAGAAGACGAACCCGTAAAATCCGTGCGTCCCAGTATTGACGTGCTATTCAAAAGCGCTGCGGAAGTGTTTGAAAGCGGTTTAATCGCCGTCATACTCAGTGGTGCGAACTCTGACGGCGCAGATGGCATGGCGGCCGTCAAACAACTGGGCGGTTTGTGTATGGTGTTGAATCCACTCGACGCGGAATTTTCCACCATGCCTAATGCCGTCATTCGGCAAGTCGATGTGGATTATATTGCCGGCATAGAGGACATTATCAGTCTGTTGGTTTCGGTGGACGAAAAATTATGACAGGAAAAGCCAAAATTCTGATTGTCGACGATAACCCAAACAATCGTCTTGCCATACGCACTATTTTGAAAGGCATAGATGCCGAGCTGCACGAAGCGGATAACGGTTTTGATGCGTTGACGATGGCAATTGAAACCGAGTACGCCCTGGTTTTACTCGATGTGCAAATGCCCGAAATGGACGGCTATGAAGTCTGTGAACAACTACGGGCCGATGCCCGCACCGCCGACACGCCGGTGATTTTTTTGACCGCCGCCTATAAAGAAAACAGCGATAAGAGGCGCGGCTATAGTGCGGGGGCGACGGACTATCTTACCAAACCCCTGGACGATCATATTTTGAAAGCCAAAGTTCATGTGTTTCTACGGCTTTATTGGCAATATCAACAACTACAGGAAAATAATGCCGCACTCGCGCTGGCCGCCTCAGTCTTTGAATCGCAACAAGGCATTGTGATTTCCAATGCCGACAACATCATTGTCCGGGTCAATAAAGCCTTTTCTGAAATGACCAGCTACAGTGCCGAAGAAGCTATCGGTAAAAATCCCAGCATTCTCAAGTCGGGCCGTCACGACACCGATTTTTATCGGGCCATGTGGCAGAGCATTCGCGATTTGGGCGCATGGCAAGGTGAAATCTGGAACAGGCGTAAAAACGGCGAGATCTATCCCGAATGGTTGAGCATCACGCCGGTTAAAAACAATGGGGTCATCACCCATTACATAGGCACAATGACCGACATCACTGAATACAAATCGGCTGAAGCGCAAATTCACCAACTGGCGTTTTATGATTCACTGACGGGATTGCCCAATCGCCGCTTGTTGTTAGAGCGTTTGCAGCACGGCATTGAAATGTGTGTGCGCGATAACAAGCTTATGACGGTCATGATGCTGGATTTAGATAACTTCAAGCCGGTTAATGACAGTTTAGGGCATTTGGCAGGGGACGAACTGTTACAGCAAGTTGCCGGCCGCCTATTGGATTGTTTGCGTACTGCCGACATGATTGCCCGTTTGGGCGGCGATGAATTTACCGTGCTATTGGAAAACATCAGCCATGCCGATGACGCGGCCCATGTCGCCGAAAACATCATCACTGCGTTAAGCAAACCTTTTTATTTGGTTCTTGAACATAAGGAAGTACGCATTGGCGTCAGCATCGGTATCAGCGTGTATGGGCAGCATGGCACGACGCCGCAGTTACTGATGGATCATGCCGATGCGGCCTTGTATAAAGCGAAAGACAGTGGGCGCAATTGCTTTGCTTATTTTTCCGAAGATTTAACGATTGCTGCGCGTAGTCGCATCGAACTGGAATCGCGCTTGCGAGGTGTTATTGAACGTGAAGAATTATTGGTGTATTACCAACCGCAAGTGGATATCGCCACCGACAAAATTATCGGAGCCGAAGCATTAATACGCTGGCAGCAACCCGTAGAAGGATTTACTTCGCCGGGGCAATTTATTGGTTTCGCGGAAGAAACAGGGCTTATTGACATTATCGGGGCGTGGATACTGCGTGAAGCATGTCGCCAAGGCAGGCAATGGCTGGATGCCGGTTTGCCCCCCTTGGTTTTGGCGGTCAATGTCTCTCCGCACCAATTCCGGCATAGCAATATCATCAGTCTGGTTGCCGATGTGCTGAACGACACCCGGTTTCCCGCACACTGTTTGGAATTGGAGCTCACTGAAAGCGGTTTGATGGACAATCAAGACAAAACGCGATTTATTTTGGATAATCTGCGTCAACTAGGCGTTCATATTGCAATTGACGACTTCGGCACAGGCTATTCGTCGCTGGCCTATCTCAAACATTTTCCGATCACCACGCTAAAAATCGATAAAAGTTTTATCGATGACATCCCTTACCAGCAAGACGACATGGCAATTGCCTCAACCATTATCGCGATGGGGCACATCCTGGGCTTTAAGATATTGGCCGAAGGCGTGGAAACGCCAGAGCAGCTGGCATTTTTGCTGGAAAAAGGCTGTGATAACTATCAGGGATATATCAAAAGCAAACCGGTGCCTGCGCATGAGTTTGCCCGGTTATTGCGTGATCAACAGCGGGACGGGTAACGGAAGATGGAGACTCTCTGTGCCAGATTTAACCCGTGCGGATCTTCAGTGTTTAAGCGTTGAAGTTCAGGATGCCTAAAGTTGCAGATTTGCGATTGGAGATATTGGAAAAAGTGATGTAGAGCCTGACGGCTTGCTTAGCTTGGAAAAATGTTGATTACTTCCAATACAGGTCATCAGACCAATTTATTCGGCACCGATCTGCTGCAACAACTCGATCCCAATGATCCGTTGTTCCGCCTTGCCAGCGTGCTGTCTTGGCGCGAACTGGATCAAGCCTTTGGATGAGGCTATTTTTTGCGCTGATTTTGATCGTTAAAACGGTTAAACCATGGGTTCCGCTTAACAACTTGTTACCGGCTGAGTCGGAGTGTAGGCATGGTTGGGGGCTTTTTTCAGGGCTGACTACTTATCCAGAGTTCAGGTCAAGAAATTATGGCGCCCATTCAACGTTTGAAAAAATGGCCATCGCAATGGCCTCATTTGCGCGCTCTGTAGTATGAGCAAAATCCAAAAAGACTTCACCTTGCCTGTTTTCAAGAACATTACTCAAGTCGATAGATACAACTCCTTGAGCGTTCAATGCATTACTCTGGCGGACAAATTTGTCAATGCTATAGTTAAATACCCGCTCGATCCCCGGAGGGGTCAACAAGAAGTTATCAATAAGAAATTGCTCGTGTTTAGTACGAGATTTAAGCGAAAAGATGGATGGTTGAAGAAAATGATAAAAATCAGCTCCCGACATTTTGCTGTATTGATGCGCTAACCGAATGTTATTGGCAAAATTCTCGCTTGCCTTAATCGCCCTTGCGTTTATCTCTTCGGCATTACGCGCATTTGGCGGAGGCGACTTCCGCTTAATATATTTGAGCAATGTGGCGAAATTTATTAGCTTTACTTTCTCTAAAACAGGCACTATTTGTGATCCAAGAATATCCGGTTTTTGTGAATTCTGTAGAGTGTTTATGTTGACGCCATGTTCGTAACCGTTGTATATGTTATGTAAAATATCGGGGCCGCCATCGACAAATATTACGATATCTCCTTCTTTTAGTTTTGTCTCGCGTAAGAAATAAAGTTGCTGCTCGGAGTTCATTGATACGGCACCGTAATTAACGACCTTATATTTAGTCGTAATTTCGTTGACTTTGCGCTGCACTATGCTTGGTATAGTGTATTCGTCCGGGACTTCCTGCGAGTATATTGTGGATGAGCCATAAATGTGCACAGTATTTGTCGCGTTTTCCGGAACAAACGCAGTGCGACGGTGTCCGTCAATCACATTGATATACTTGCCTTCAAAATTTATTAATCTACGGACCTTGTCATCGAGCCTTGATCTTTCTCCGTTAGCGGATTCATGAATAAAATCCTCGTTAAAGTAAGGCGAATCAGAATATGCCGGCGGTTTGTTTGCCCGGAAAACCCACCGGGACTGATATACCGGCAGTTTTTTTATGATGAGCAGACTACATACTTCTATTAAATAAGTTGTAGCTACAAGAGTCACAAGGACAATTATTAAATTGGTTATTCTGTTGAATTTCACTGTCACTTTCTCTTGTAAGGTATGATATTGTTCTTTAAAGCGTTTGACTCCGGTCATGCCGTCCTGCACATAAGCCACGTCCTCAAATTTATCGGTTGGGTCGGTTTTCCGGCCGGTTTAACCCGCGTTTAATATCCGTTTTTGAAGCCGCATTTGAAAAATAGGCGGATTTATGGGCAAGCCTCATTTCCAGCAATGTGCGGCGCAATTCGTCAGAAATCAAAATAGATAAAAGCCGCTGTATTTCCCTGGCTTATTGTGATCGCCACAAGCCAACAGAAAGCCAGCGCAGTCCATATAAATTCAGGCCGCACGTAATAAACCGCAATTTTGGTCCGCCTGATGTCGTCAAACCGGTGTAACGCGAAGAACACTAAGATCAACAGCAACGGAAAAATATTATTGTTGACGAATGAAGTAATTCCGCCCCAACTGCCGATAAAGGGGGCCGCCCAAATGTCTAACGCTTTTGCAATAGTCGGGCTACGAAAAAAGACCGCGGCAAAAGCGAAAAAATGAAATGTCAGCAACACTCCAATCCAATCGGGCATTTTACCGGATGGCAATCTGCGCAAGGTGGGTCTCAACAAATAATTAACTGATATGCCGATGCCGTGCAACAAGCCCCAAATCAAAAAAGTCCAATTTGCACCATGCCATAAACCACTTAACAACATGGTAACCAGCACATTGCGGACGGCCTTGAGCCGTCCGTGCCGGTAGCCGCCGAGAGGCTGGAAAAGATAGTCGCGAAACCAGAATGAAAGCGTAATATGCCATCGACTCCATAAGTCGCTGAGCGAACGCGCGGCATATGGGCGACGGAAATTATTAGGCAGATGAATTCCTAGCGCGAGCGCAAGTCCAATCGCCATGTCAGTATATCCGCTGAAGTCGCAATATATTTGGACCGAGAAACCGTAAATCGCCAGCAGCCCATCCAACGCTCCCGGCATTCCGCTCTGGCTGTAAACATTATTGACCGCGAAGCCGACCTGATCCGCAAAAACCAGCTTTTTTACCAAACCGAGCGAAAAAATAGCGAGCGGCACGGCAAACCGGCGTAGTGTCGCAATGCGCTGCCGTTCGAGTTGCGGCAGCAGTTCATCGGGGCGCAGAATCGGCCCGGCAATCAGGTGCGGAAAGAACAAGACGTAGGCGAGTACCGTCGATGCGGATGACGTTGCCGGAAACCTGCCTTTGTAAATATCGATTACATAGGCCGTGAGGGTAAACGTGACGAAAGACGCGCCAAGCGGCAACGGCAGATTGAACAAACTGTCGTGTATGCCAACGAACGGGCCGATCAGTTCCCTAAAGAAAAAGTCCGTGTACTTGTAGAAAGCGAGCGGTAAAAATAGACCGATGACAGTCGCAACCGCCCGGCGTTTGCGTGCGGCAGGACTGGCAGCGCCATTCATCCAAATTACGCCAAGATAGGCTATCGCCGTCAACAAGTAAGGCAGCCATATGTATTCGATTCGCCACCATGCGTAAAAGATCGTGCTACCAAGAATAACCAGGTAAATTCTAAATTGCTTGGGAATGACGAAGTGGAGCAGGAAGTAAACGGAAAAAAATACAAAAAATATCGGCGAACTAAATAGCATTCCCTTTCCTGTTTACTTGTTGATCGAGGCGTCGCCTGATTGGGAAAGCATTGGCAGGATTGCCTCGGCCATCAGCCGGTGGCCTAGTGCATTGGGGTGCGGATCGGTCGGCATCGCCCAAATGTCTTTCGACGGAATACCTTTCATTGTGGACAGTTGGTCGCAATAAATGTAGCCATACTCGGCGGATACTTGTCTCATAATGTCATGGGCAAAATCGAACTTGTAATCAACTAAATTGTATGTGATTGGCGTCATGGCCAGATATATGCGAATACCGTGTGCCTTGGCATAGTCCGAAAGTTGCTTGAGCTTTTCCTTCATTTTGATCATGCCGGGTGAATTCGGCTGATATACATCACGGTAGTACTGCACCATCGATTGCTCTCCGGTCTTCTCGAATACCCGGTGATAAGCGCCCCACAAAGTCACCGCCAGTTCACTGTGCTGCAACAGAAAATTACCTCCGCCAGCAGGGAGGTCTTCAGCGTCGCGCAGGCAGTAATGCACGACTATATCGGTTGGATGCAGGTCGGTAAGTTCATCAAAGAAACGGGAAACGTAGCGTTCCGTGTTGTAGTTGCCGACTCCGGCGTTTAGCACTTGCACGGGTTGCTTGTCGATAGCGCTCAACATCGTCTCAAGTTTTGCCTCGACGGTGTCCTGTTCAGGAACCCCCCAGCCAAATGTGATGGAGGCGCCTAGAAATAGGATTCTTCGTCCGCCGGGCGGCAATGCGGAAAGCGGGCCGCCGCGCAACCCATGCTCGTTAAGCCGGATCTCGACATTCTGCAGTATTGCCGATTTCGACTTAACATGGTCAAAGTCAAGCATTGGCTCGGGACGGCGGATTTTTAGCTCCTTGCCGTAGCGCCACATCTCGATATCGTAGTTGGTCATTGAGCTGTTCTTTATACGCAGGAGTCCTTCTGCGAGGCCTAGTGAGATTGCCAGAGAAAGACAGATTAAAATAATCGAGTGAAATTTTTTACTAGCTTGCCGCATAAAAACCTTCGGGAGAGTTTGAGTTATAAATCCGGATATCCTACTTCAGAAACCTTCATTGTGCTTGGCGTCCGACATATAGGCGCTTATAGGAGGCGCACATTTCCTCTGTGCGGCCGGAGCTTGTAATCTGATTGTCTTCATTATCGGGAGGATTTATTAATGCCAAGTCATGTTGCTATTACAACAATTTGCCGGTTCTCTTTTAATTAACCGCTATGGGCACGGTGCAATTAGTCCGGCTCAAGGGTAGTGCTGTAATTTATTTTCAGGCGGGTATCCTGTTTTTCTTTGTAAAGGATATAGTTCTCAATAATCAGCAATTCGATCTCCGATCCCATAAAACAACGAAAAGCATCCTCGGGGCTGCAAACAATAGGTTCGCCGCGAATGTTGAAGCTGGTGTTAACGAGAACAGGGCAGTTGGTGCGGGCTTTGAATGCGGACAGGAGTTCATGAAACCTCGGGTTGGTTTCACGATCCACGGATTGTATCCTTGCGGAATAGTCGACATGAGTCACCGCGGGTATTTCAGAGCGCGGTACATTAAGTTTATCGATCCCAAACAGCGCCAACTCCTCTTTCGTCATTTTCCTTCGCTTATTTTGGGCTACATTTGCAACGAAAAGCATATATGGGCTGTCGCAATCAAGTTCAAACCAGTCAGCCATATCCTCTCGCAATACTGCCGGCGCAAAAGGACGAAAACTCTCGCGATACTTGACTTTAAGATTTAAGGTTTTCTGCATGGCAGGATTACGGGGATCTCCGAGTATAGAGCGCGCTCCGAGAGCGCGAGGGCCAAATTCCATGCGCCCCTGAAACCAGCCCACCGCTTTTCCCGCCGCCAAAGCGTCTACGGTGGCGGTAATCAAATCGGAGTCATTTAACTTTTCGAAGCATGCGCCAGCACTGGAGAGTTGTTGTTCAATCTCGCTATTGTTGTAACTCGGCCCAAGGTAAGCGCCGGACATTGCATCTTTTCCATTTGTCCGGCGCGGTTTGTCGAGATGTGTGTAATAAGCCGCCAAAGCCGCGCCAACAGCACCGCCGGCGTCTCCTGCGGCCGGTTGAATCCAAATTTTATCAAATTTACCGTCGCGCAAGATTCTCCCGTTAGCCACACAATTCAGTGCAACGCCGCCGGCAAGGCAAAGATTTTTGCTGCCGGTTTCACTGGAAAGGGCGCGCGTCAGCCGAAGCACTATTTCTTCCGTAACCCATTGAATAGACGCGGCAATATCCATGTGCTTTTGCGTCAAAGGTTGCCCGGGCTTTCGAGGCAGATCGCCAAAAAGCTTGTAGAATTTCTTGCCGGTCATCTTAAGGCCGGTGCAATAATTAAAATATTGCATGTCAAGCCGAAAAGTTCCGTCAGCCTTTAGATCAATGAGCTTGTCCAGGATAACGTCGGTATATTTTGCTTCTCCGTAAGGAGCCAATCCCATCACCTTGTATTCGCCCGAATTGACTTTAAAACCAAGATAATAGGTAAATGCCGAGTATAAAAGGCCTATCGAATGTGGAAAATGTATTTCTTTCGTCGTTTCCAGACGGTTCTCGCATCCGATCGCTACTGAAGTCGTTGTCCATTCGCCGACGCCATCCATTGTTAGTACAACGGCTTCCTCGAATGGTGAAGCAAAAAAAGCGGAGGCGGCGTGACTTTGGTGATGTTCAGCGAATAGCAAACGGCTTTCGATATTTGGCCCCGCGCCCAGCTTTGTCAATTCATCGCGCAGTAATATTTTTTGAAACAGCTTTTCCTTCAGCCAAACCGGCATTGCCGTTAAAAACGATTGAAAACCACGCGGTGCAAAAGCAATATATGTTTCAAGAAGTCGTTCGAATTTCAAGAAAGGCTTGTCGTAAAATACAACATAGTCAATTTGATCCAGTTTCTTGCCGCCTGCATTCAGGCAATACTCAATCGCGCTCTGGGGAAAACGGGCATCATGCTTTTCGCGCGTAAAGCGCTCTTCTTGGGCTGCGGCGATTATCTGCCCATCTGCAATCAAACACGCCGCGCTATCGTGATAAAACGCCGAAATCCCTAATATGTGCATGGGTTCTTCTGCGGATTTCAAAATATGGCGTAGATAAAGGGCGCGATTGCGGAACCCTGACTAAAAACAACCAGTCCGCCGACCAATGCCAGCACGAATACGATCGGCAAAAGCCAATATTTCTTTCGCATAGACAGGAAAACCCAAAGCTCTCGTAAGATGTTCAACATAATTAATTTCTCTTTAAAATTGATTTTTCATGTCTTGTTGTTTAGCTGCCGAAGGCGTCCGTTTTTGCCAATATGTTTGCGCTTCACGATCCAGTCTCAGCTTAAGCAAGTCTTTTTTGAAAAGGCGCATTAATAGTCCAATCGGGAAAATAGTCGATAAGAAAACGATCCCCATAATAAGGGGATTGACTACATGGGATAAAAGCAAGCCGATACGATACCAAAGATTGTTAAGCGGACGTAACGGCGCTACCCAGAAATAAGCAAGAAGAAGAAAAACAGCAGCGGTGGAGAGCCATGCCATCCACCAATAATCATGAAAGTCGCGGACTTGATAGAGTCTTACAAAACCTATGGCGGAAAATGCGGCAGAAAAAGTGATTCCAAATCCGCGTTCGCTTGGTTTTTTTTCCTGCTTCCCACGTAAGCAGTCTGAGCGTTGCTTAGTTAGTCCTGGTGGGGAGCTTTTAATCGTGACTTTTTTCATAAGATTGGCGAATGTCGGTTATTCAAAAATCCCTTAATATATACCAAATTTAATATACCAAATTTAAGAAAAACATCGTCATTTCGGTGGGAAATTGGCGCGCTCTGTCGCCTCTATAGATTATAAATTTTAAGGGACTGTTTTAGGAAGTTAATTTTAGTCAGGCCATTTCGGCATCGGATTGATTATATTGAATCTAAGATTTAAATGACCAAGGCACAGCTAAGTCACGAAATGGAATTTCAAAAAGGAAGTCTTGTAAAATGGCGCGCCCGAGACGATTCGAACGTCCGACCACAGCCTTCGGAGGGCTGTACTCTATCCAGCTGAGCTACGGGCGCGTAATGCGTATTCTAACCGATCGGCGCTGTAATTACGACAACATTGTTTTCAAATGCGCCAGACTCGCCTTGCCGCGCTCTTTGATGACTTCCGGGGCCAGCTGTTTTTTGTTGACCCATTCCAGGTCGTCTTCGGGCAGTTCGCTTAAAAACCGGCTGGGTTCGCATTCGGCGACTTCGCCGTAGCGTTTGCGGTGGGTGCAGTAGCTGAACGTGCAGGTGCGCTGGGCTCTCGTGATGCCGACGTAGGCCAGACGGCGCTCTTCTTCGATGTTGTCGGTTTCGATGCTGTTTTGATGGGGCAGGATATTTTCTTCGATGCCGATCAAAAACACATGCGGAAATTCCAGTCCCTTGGCGGCATGTAACGTCATCAGGCTGACCTGGTCGCTGGCCTCGTCTTCCTGGTTGCGCTCCATGATGTCCATCAGCATGATTTTAGCGACGATTTCCGCCAGCGGTTTTTGGCCGTCGGTTTCCTTGTCGGCGATGCGTTTTAGCCATTCGACCAGTTCGTAGACATTTTTCAGTTTGCGGTCGGCGGAATCCTTGGTCTTGCTCTCTTCCTGCAAATGCTGCGGATAGCCGATTTGGTCGATGAATTGCTCGATGACTGCAAAGGTATCGCCGCGCTCGATGCGGTCGGCGGTATCGATGACCCAGTCGCGGAATTTTGTCAGCCGGTGCATGGCTTTTTCGGACAGCCTTTGGCTCAGGCCGAATTCGGTGCTGGCCGCGAACAGGCTGATATGGCGCTCATTGGCATAGGCTCCGAGCTTTTCCAAGGTGCTCGGGCCGATTTCCCGTTTCGGGGTGTTGATCACGCGCAAAAACGCCGCATCGTCGTCCCGGTTAACGAACAGGCGCAGGTAGCCGAGAATGTCCTTGATTTCCGAATAGGCGAAAAACGAGGTGCTGCCGCTGATGAAATACGGGATATTGTTTTCCCGAAGGCCCTTCTCGAACAAGCGGGACTGATGGTTGCCGCGGTATAAAATCGCATAATCCTGGTAATTGCTGCCGGTCTTGAATTTATGGTGGATGATCTCGGATACAATCTGCTGGGCCTCGATCTGCTCGTCTTTATGGCTTAAAACCCGTAGCGGGTCGCCGTAACCCAGCTCGCTCCACAGGCGTTTTTCAAAGGCATGGGGATTGTTGGCGATCAGCTGGTTGGCAACTTTCAGGATGCGCTGGGTGGAGCGGTAATTCTGCTCCAGTTTGATGACTTGCAGGCGCGCATAGTCTTTTTGCAGTTGCGCCAGGTTTTCCGGCTGCGCGCCACGCCAGGCATATATGGACTGGTCGTCGTCGCCGACCACGGTAAACCGGCCCAAGTTACCGGCGATTAAGCGCACCAGCTGGTATTGGGTGATATTGGTGTCCTGATATTCGTCGACCAGCAAATAGCGTATTTTGTTTTGCCACTTTTCCAGGATGGCAGGATGCTGTTGAAACAACAGCACCGGCAATAGAATCAGGTCGTCGAAATCGACCGCATTATAGGCTTTAAGGCTGCGGGTGTAATCCACGTAAAGATGCGCAGCCGGGTATTCGGTGGCTGTCGCAATCAACACGGATTGCTCCGGCGTGACGAAGGCGTTTTTCCATTGGCCGATTTGTCGGGCATAACTATCGATGTTGTCGATGTCGCAATCCTTCGCGCCGTGGCTGATTAAGTTGCGCAGCAGCGTGTGCTTGTCCTGCTCGTCAAATAGGGTAAGGCCTGATTTATAGCCCAGCGTCTTGGATTCCGCGCGCAATATGTCCAGGCCCAAGGAATGGAAGGTCGAGACACGCAAGCCGCGCTGTTGCTTGTCATCCAGCAATTTGGACACCCGGCTTTTCATTTCCCGCGCGGCTTTGTTGGTGAAAGTCACCGCCGCAATATGCCGCGCAGGCAGACCTTGCTTGACCAGGTAAGCGATTTTTTCGGTAATCACCCGCGTCTTGCCGCTGCCCGCTCCGGCCAGCACCAATAAGGGATGATCAATCGCTTTAACAGCGGCTTGTTGTTGGGGGTTTAGTTTGGACATTGATAGTTTAGCTAGTTCCCAAGCTCAAGCTTGGGAGTTCGGTTTTGGAAGCTCCAGCTTCCTGTCTCGCGAAGCTGCGACTGCATGGATGCAGGAGGTAGAGCAACGCAGGAGCGGTTGCCGAGAGCTTCGTGTTCTGAGTTCCCAATCTGGAGATTGGGAACCAGCAGAGTTTACGCTAATAAGCATTGTTCATAAAGACAACGCCGCGAAATCCTCGACCGCAACCTGCATAACCCGCTGGGGTTGCCTTTGTTGGTCAGTGATTGCCTGGTAATCGTTTTCGATTTTTTCTAAAACCAAAGCATCGAAATATTGCTCACCGCAAAACGTACATTCAAGACAAGGCACATGCTCAACAACAAGCATCTGCTCGTCTTTTTGGTAGATATAGCGTGTGGTTTTGCTGCTAAGGTGTTTATGACCACAGAACACACATTGCTCGGACATGTTATACCTCGTTCAAACTTAACTTAATCATATAGCGCATTAAACTTTACGATCCAGCTTGCGATAGCTGATGGCTTCGCTTAAATGCGCGGTTTCAATATTGTCCGATTGGGCAAGGTCGGCAATGGTGCGCGCCAATTTTAAAATCCGATGGTAAGCACGATGCGACAGGCCGAATTTGTCCATGGCCTGCTCTAAAATCCGGTGGCTAGTTTCGGACAGCACACACAACTGTTTAACTTCCTTAGCCGCCAAAGCCGAATTGGCTTTGCCGCTACGCGCAACAGCCAAATTGCGGGCCGCAACCACGCGCGCCCTGATTTTCTCGCTGCTCTCTTCTCCTTCCGGCGAACCTTTGCGCAGCACTTCATGCGAGACCCTGGGCACTTCCAGATGCATGTCGATACGGTCCAGCAGCGGGCCGGATACTCTGGCCCGGTAGCGCATGACTTGCTCGGACGTGCAATGGCAGCGCCCCGAGGCGTCACCCAGAAAACCGCAAGGGCAGGGGTTCATCGCCGCAATCAGTTGGAAACGCGCCGGGAAATCGACTTGCCTTGCGGCGCGGGAAATGGTGATGTGGCCGGTCTCCAGCGGCTCCCTTAGCACTTCCAGAACCTTGCGGTCGAATTCCGGCAATTCGTCCAAAAATAACGTGCCATTATGCGCCAGCGAAATTTCGCCGGGCCTAGGATTACTGCCGCCACCAACCAAGGCCGCCGCAGAAGCTGTATGATGGGGCGCACGATACGGCGGCTTAAGCCAGTTGGCGACATCCAGCCCCTGATCGCTGATCGATGCAATCGCTGCGCTTTCCTGTGCCTGTTGCTCGGTTAATTGCGGCAGGATAGTCGGCAAGCGCGAGGCGATCATCGATTTGCCGGTGCCGGGCGGGCCCAGCATAATCAGGTTATGCGCGCCGGCCGCGGCAATCTCGAAAGCTCTTTTGACGTGATATTGGCCATGCACATCGGCAAAATCTATATCGGCCGCCTTTGCGGTCTGTTCTTCCTGCTGAAACTCGGCCTGTATCAGGTGCTGCCCGGTCAGATGGGAGCACACTTCCAGTAAGTGCATGGCCGGGATAATTTCAATATCCTTGACCAGCGCCGCTTCGGCGGTATTTTCCTTGGGCAGTATCAGTTTCCGCCGATTGTTTCGGGCTTGTATCGCAATCGGCAACACGCCGTTGATAGCCCGCAGTTCACCGCCCAACGACAGCTCGCCGACACATTCGTAGTGATGCAAGTGAGCCGTCGGAATCTGCCCTGATGCGGCCAGGATGCCCAACGCGATAGCCAGATCGAAACGCCCGCCTTCCTTGGGCAAGTCGGCGGGAGCCAGGTTGACCGTGATGCGCTGCATCGGGAACTCAAACTTGGAGTTTAATATCGCGCCCCGGACCCGGTCTTTGCTTTCCTTAACCGCCGTTTCCGGCAGGCCGACAATATTCAGTGCGGGCAGGCCGTTGGCGACGTGAACTTCAACGGTCACCAACGGCGCTTCGATGCCGGAGCGACCGCGACTGTAGATAACCGCTAAGGACATGGCTGCTGGTTCCGGCGGCCTACTTTTCTTCTTTGCTTAACAGTTGCTGTTCCATTTCGGCGACGCGCTTTTCCAAGTCTTCGAGCTTCGAGCGGGTTTTTGCCAACACCAGCTTTTGCACTTCAAACTCTTCGCGTGTGACCAGATCCAGCTTGCCTAACGCACCTTGCAAAATGGCATGGAAGCTTTTTTCAAGATCGTCTTTGAGGCTGTTCAAGCCCGGAGGTATGGCGCCCGCCAAACGGCTGGCAATATCATCAATGGATTTAGGATCAAACATTATGGCAATCTCACAGTAAAAGGGGTAACCGAGTAACCTAATAAAAGCATCACCACGAAGGCACGAAGGACACGGAGAAAAGCAAAATAAAAAACTTCGTGTTCTCGGCAATTGTTCCTGCATTGCTCTACCTTCCCTAACGTTTTTGCGATGAATGGGCCAAATGGCTACTCGCAACCAATGCAAAACGTTTCGGACGGGGCAACATGCCCCGTCCGGCTTTAGTAAAAAACTTCGTGTTCTTCGTGTCTTCGTGGTAAAAAAATCTACTTTAAATTAAACGCTTTTTTAACAAACTCAGGCTGCGCCAAAGCCGCTTTGTGTATATCGGCATTGTAGTAAGTCGTGTCGAACTGCTTGTTCGCGCTATCCAGTTCCCTGAATTTGCCCAAGTCGCCTTTGCTCGCAATCGTTGCGCTCCACCAGCCGGAAGGATACAAACATTGCGGGAAGAACAAGGTCTGCAAATGCTTGAAGCCGGTTGCGCTCATCGCATCGCGCATCTCGCCGATCAGTTTTAAGTGATACAGCGCCGATTCGCTTTGCTGTACGACCATGCCGTTTTCCGACAGGCAGTTAAAGCAGTCATGGTAAAACTCTTTGCTGAACAAGCCTAAAGCCGGGCCGACCGGGTCGGTGCTGTCGACGATAATGATGTCCACCGAATTCGGCTCGGCGTCTTTGACCCATTTTATGCCGTCGATAAACTTCAAGTCGGCTCTGGGGTCGTTATTGGATTCGCATAATTCGGGAAAATAGATTTCCGCCAAGCGCGTGACCCGCTCGTCAATATCAATTTGTACGGCTTGTTCCACCGATTGATGCTTTAACACTTCCCTTAACGTGCCGCAGTCGCCGCCGCCGATAATCCATACCCGTTTCGGGTCGGGGTGAGTGAATAATGCCGGGTGGCTCATCATTTCATGGTAAAAAAAGTTGTCGCGGGTCGATACCATCGTGCAACCGTCAATCACCATTAAGTTGCCGAAGGTTTCGGTTTCGTAGATTTCAAGGTGCTGAAACTCGGATTGCTCCTCGTGCAGCTTTTGTTTAATTTTTAACGAAAAGGCCGAGCCGGCCCCAGAGTGTTGCTCGGTAAACCATTCAGATCGGTTCATAGTGTGGATTCCTGGAAAAATAAACGCATAAAGATTTAGTCATTATATTAGAATTCGGCATCTCACGGCACAACGGAGTTAATAAAGTTGAATTTAAGTCAAAGCAAAACCTGGACGACCCGCGAATCTGCGCAAACTTACGCGATAGACAGTTGGGGACAAAATTATTTTTCGATCAACGCCGACGGGCATGTCTCGGTAAAACCCAGCTCCGATAAAGACGTGGAACTGGATTTGTACGAAATCGCCCAATCGCTGAACGACAAAAAACTGTCCTTGCCGGTGCTGGTGCGTTTTACCGATATTTTAAAAGACCGCGTGACCCAGTTGTCCCGCGCATTTCAAAAAGCCTGCGTGAATAATGAATATCAGGGCAGCTACACGCCGGTTTACCCGATTAAAGTCAACCAGCAACGCAAGGTGGTTGAAGGCATTCTGGCGGCCGACAACATCGGTCTCGAAGCGGGCAGCAAGCCGGAATTGCTGGCGATCATGGCGCTGTCCAATAAAGGCGTGGTGGTTTGCAACGGCTACAAGGACCGCGCTTACATCCGTCTGGCGCTGATCGGCCTGAAAATGGGGCTGAATCTGTACCTGGTCATTGAAAAGCCGCTGGAACTGGAACTGATTATCGAGGAAGCTGCGCGCCTTAACATCAAGCCGCAACTTGGCGTCAGGGTCAGGCTGTCCAGCATCAGCGCCGGGAAATGGCAAAACAGCGGCGGCGAAAAATCCAAATTCGGACTTCATGCCCATGAATTGCTGCTGCTGGTCGAGCGCCTTAAGCAAACCGGTTTGCTGGACACGCTGAAACTGATGCACTTCCACATGGGCTCGCAAATCGCCAATATTCACGACATCAAAATAGCCCTGAAAGAAGCCGGGCAGTTTTACGTCGAGCTGCATCGTCTGGGCGCCAACGTGAAAATCGTCGATGCCGGCGGCGGACTGGGCGTGGATTATGACGGCAGCCATTCGCGGCGAGAATCGTCAATCAACTACAGCCTGGATGAATACGCCCAAAATATCGTGCGCAGTTTTGCCGATATTTGCGCGGAAAAACAGGTGCCGCAGCCCGACATCATCACCGAATCGGGCCGTGCGCTGACCGCGCATCATGCGGTGTTGATCACCAACGTGACCGATATTGAATCGGTTTACGCCAACCACGCCGAACTGCAAGCTCTGCCGGAACCGGATAACCTGGTCGAGCATTATCATGATGCGCAGTTCGACTTGTCCGAAGCCCGAGCCCGATTTACCCAGGACAAACTGAGCATTACCGGACTGGCCGAGGCGGAGAACAACTATGCGCTGTTGTGCCGCCAGCTTCAGGCCAAGTTGAATCCCAACAATCAAAGCGAGGCAGCGATATTGCAGGAACTGAACGAGAAATTGGCCGACAAGGTGTTTTGCAATTTCTCGCTGTTCCAGTCCATGCCGGACATCTGGGGCATCGATCAAATCTTTCCGATCATGCCGATCCACCGGCTGGACGAGCAACCCACGCGCCGCGCCGTGATCCAGGATTTAACCTGCGATTCCGACGGACGCATCGACCAGTATATCGAAGGACAGAACATCGAAAAAAACCTGCCGGTGCATCAAATCGACAGCAACGAGCCGTACCTGATCGGCTTTTTCATGCTCGGCGCATACCAGGAAATATTGGGCGACATGCACAACCTGTTTGGCGACACCCATTCGATTAACATCGAACTCGACGACCAGGGCTACCATTTTTACGACCTGCACGAAGGCGAGCATGTCGACGACCTGCTGGACTATGTGCATATCAACAGCGAAGACTTGAAAACCGCCTACCGGGAAAAACTGGCTCGTAGCGATCTTAGTGAGCAGCAGCGGCAGGAGTACGAGCAGGAGCTGATTGCCGGGTTGACGTCTTATACTTATTTGGCTAAATAACAAGAAAGCAGGCGTGATAGGCTCGGATGTATAACCATCTACACCGCCCGTCATTCCGGCAGGGAGTGCCGGGATCCAGAGCACAAGGATGTGATAAAACGAGATAAAGCCCGACCGGCTTGTGACTGAGTTAATAGAAAAAGTGGTGCTCCCATGATTTCCCTAAAAATCAAACTCGACGATATTACCGAAGCCCTGACCACACGTTTCGACATAGTAGAAGGCGGCTTTTACCTGGACACCGAAACCGGCGACATCCTGCTCAGCACCGAAGGCGTCGATGAGAGCGGCCTGCCGGACGACCTGGAAGACAATCCGCGTTATCGCCTGATCGATCCCTTAGCCTCCTATGAATCGTTCCAAATCATGGAAGACTTCGTTGACAGCCTCGGCGATACCAAGGAAGCGGTCAGGCTCCAAGAAGCGCTTAACCGCCGCAAACCGTTCCGCCAGTTCAAGGACACTTTGCACGAACACACGAGTTTAAGCGATGCTTGGTACGCATTCGAGCAGAAGGAACTGAAGCGTCTGGCCGAAGAATGGTGCGAAGAGAATGGGATTAAGGCGGAGTGGGTTTGAGGGGATATTTTATGATGACATTGGGGCTAAGGAAAAAACTAACAATTGCGAAACGCTTGACACCTTAAAAAGGATCAAGACCAGCCTCTAGTTTTCGAAAATTGACATCAGATATGACTAATGGATAATACTTCCTTGAGAGGTGTCTGCCTTGCGCCGACGTCTGGTTATCCCGCGTTGGCTTTCGACGGATCAAGGAAAAGTGCTATAGGTAATTATGGATATATGGCCCCGTCATATAATGCCTCCATTATCATGCTTAGCGTATGTGTATGGACTGATGATACGCTACCCAAGGTAAATTTAGACGCCTCTCACCTTCTTTGAACTGCCAACATGCCTAATTATGAACATTTTTTCACTGATGAAAAAATCATCAGTGCGCTTTGCAAGCAAAGAATGGTTTTTTGCCGAGATGCCCACGGAAAGGAGTTCTTAGGAAAATTTTTACCGGGTAATCAACGGACAGAAAAGCCTTCACCCATTTTAAGCTTGATGCCTCCCCGCTCCCGATGGAAGAGGGTGTGCAAACAGGCCAGCAATTCTCATCGTCAAAACACAACCAACTTGAAATTCACGGTCAAGCAACTCAGAGAAGCATCCGCTCCTGAAGATCGCTCTTGGATCGCAGCTCAAAATGAGTTAATAGAATCAATACGGGTTAAGGCTCTAGCGAAAGACCGTATATCGTTTGAATCACCAAAAATCACACCAATTCCTAAGGATAAATCAAAGTTAAAATATAGACTTATCGCAAGTTACAGCGATAATCTCGTGGATTCGACTGTCATTGGACAATGTGCAAATTATCTCCGGCGGAAATTTGATGATGCCTACTTTTTAGAATGCTCATTTGCATTCCGCTCACCTCCAGATGGTCAGAAACCTGTTACACATCACAATGCCTTTGAACAATTGGCAAAATTTTGGAAAGAAAACCAGAAGGGCAATCAAATTCAAGCATACATTGCTGAATGCGACATTCAAGGTTTTTATGACACCATTGATCGTGAAGTCATATTGTCTTGCTATGATGCGGCTGTTTTGGAGCTCAAAGAAAAGCATGGTATCGGCATTGATGACCGGGCTAAACAAGTTATTCTTGCCTATTTGGAATCATACACATACAACAATTATGGCCGCCCGAAAGCACTTTCCATATTAGGATTAAATAGTGCATCAACCGAGGTGAAAGACAGGGATGAGACGCTTCAAGAATTTCACGCTCCAGAAAGGAAATATGGGGTTCCTCAAGGCGGTGCTTTGAGCGTCTTTTTTGCAAACCTAATCCTTCATAAAGCCGATTTAGCTGTTATGAAGATACTTGAAACTCAGAGTAGCGATGGGCTTTATGTCCGATATTGCGATGATATGGTAATAGCGACCTTAGATGAAGGTATTACTGGTCGAGCTTTGGAAGCCTATACTGATGAGCTCAAAAAGTTAAAGCTGGTACACCATTCTCCAAAATCGATTGTTGCCTACTCAGGTTCAAAAAAGCGTGACTTTTGGAATACAAAGACAAAGAAAACTTACCTTTGGGGCAATAAAGCTACTGTCTCATCGGCAATGCCTTGGTTGGCTTTTGTTGGCTACCAGCTTCGCTATGACGGCATGGTAAGAATACGACCGTCTTCGATACAAAAAGAGCTAGAAAAGCAACGTAAACTACGGGAGAAGTTTTTAAAAAGCATTGAAACCGCTTTAGAGCATGACAAACCTTTAAATTACTCCAGACGCGAATTATTGGCCTCGCTGGAAGGATGTTTGAGAGCCGGTGCTATAGGAAAGCGTCCTGCATTGGATTTATCATGCGGGCTGACAGAATCAGAATTCGGTTGGTGCAAAGGTTTTAATGAACTGGCATCAGAACATTTGCCTGAATTACAGCCAATTGCCCAAAGCCAACTGAGGTGTTTAGACCGAGGGTTAGGCAAACAGCTAGCAATTGCTAAAGCTAGTTTAGCGGCGCATCCCAAACTATTAGATTCAATGAAGAATGGCGAAAACAACCCCACCCCCAAACTCAAGTACTCAGGTAAACCACGCAGTTATGCCGGTCAATTAAAGCCGAAATCAACAGACGGTAATTAAAAAATCTTTACTCTTGCCTTCATCCGTTGATGCTCGGCTTATAAAAATTAGACGGAATTTTTCGACTCCAAGCCTGTAGAGTACATATTGCATACCGTTTTATTCAGCTTGCGTACACCACTCATTAAATGTAGATTTATCCTTACTAAGGATTTGGTTAAAAATAACTTCCCGAAACCACTGTCTTCTATCGTCAAGCCGTTCGTGCTGAGCAAAGTAAGCCCCCTTCGGGTGGCATGGCGTTACCAAGAAACAGGGAAGGACTTGCAATTATGAAGTATTCTTATAGAGCCTTTCCAGCAAAGACCGAATAAGCACTGGTGCT
>Ga0265297_10001396_pt1 | contig 57028 bp, 46 predicted proteins | sample Munlanlwell13791_FD_192502 | JGI IMG/M metagenome (GOLD analysis project Ga0265297, IMG submission 192502) | Leachate microbial communities from a municipal landfill in Southern Ontario, Canada - Leachate well 137-91 | ecosystem: Engineered > Solid waste > Landfill > Unclassified | place...
TCCTGCATGACCGCCCTGGGTATGACTTGTACGGCGACCGGCGTTTCCATGATCGGAGTATCGGTCTTGGTCGCGCTGTTGGCATTCGGTACCGCATAATCAGTATTGTAAGGATCATTAGGGTCATACTGCCGTTGTCCTTTAACGGTTACCCCGGACAAGGTTGTAGAGCCTGCTGCTTTAGAAACCGGCGCTTTTTCAAGCGTCACGGTATTGGTTCCGGTTAATCGATAATTTAGCCCGCTCCCTACCAGTAACTGCTGCAAAGCCTGCTGCGGGGTGTAGTTGCCGTTGACGGCGCTGGAGCGTACATCGTTCGCCATACCGGCAGGAAAACCGACTTGCCAATCGCTGGCGGCGATGAAGGCGTTGAGAGCGTCCGCCAAGGGTTGGGCTGGAATATTAAAACTAAACGCCGCACTTTGCGGATTTGCGGCATTTTGCGCCGCAGTGTCAGCAGCCATAACCGATAGCGGCGAACCGAATGCGGGCAATGCCAAGGCAATGGTGATAGTCAGTTTGCGCAATGTGCAGGGCGCGTTAGGGTGAAACCGATGCATGAATTCTCCTTATTTGTAGTGTCGTAGTCAGCGCGTTTGTACGCGCACAAGTAACGAGACGTATCAGCATAGTTAACACACACTTGCGGGGAAATTTTTTTTCGTGGATTTAGTGTATCGCTATGCTTATTTTCAATAAGCCTTTGATCGATAGACGATTCGTTTGACAGACATAGTTCAATGAGCCATACTCCGTCCATGAATTTTGAATGGGACGAAAATAAAAGTAATGCCTGTTTTACTCAGCGTGGGTTTGATTTTGCTTATGTGGTGCATGCATTTCTGGATCCAGACCGGCTTGTTAAAAAAGATATGCGTTGGGATTATGGCGAAGAGCGTTATCAACTATTGGGAGCAATCGACCGGCGCGTGTTTTTTGTTGTCTACACATTGCGGGGCAGTGCAATCCGCATCATTTCAGCACGCAAGGCTAATCAACGAGAGGTGATCAACTATGAAAACAGTGCACATAAGCATTGATCTGGCGAAACGAGATTCGTTGCCTGAGGGCAGGCTGGATTTAGAGCGTCTGAATGCTACAACCGAACGCGATATCGCCAAGCAGCAACAGTTGGATGATGCGGAAGCCATGCTGGACGCAGCAAAATTTGCGCGTCGGGTTCGTAAGCGCTTGGGCTTGAGTCAATCTGAATTTTCTCGGCGAATTGATGTGTCGTTAGAGACTATTCGCAATTGGGAACAAGGCAAGCGTTGCCCGACAGGCGCAGCCAAAGCATTGTTGAAGATACTCGATAAAGCGCCTGAAGCCGCATTGGCGGCGCTGGATTAAAAATCTATGTCCAGGAACGGCATAAAATCAGGTCATATTGTTGAGATAAGCGATGCTGATGATCATCTGGAACTGTTGTATCCATTGCCAAGCAATTCTGTGGCTAATTTTCGAGGTTCTTTGAAACGGGATGTTTCTTTGGCGAATGAGCTGATAGATGAGCACAAACAGGAAGTTAAACGCGATTAAGGAACAAGCCGTGTTGCTGACTAGCGATCCTGAGTTTAATATGCTGGGCGATACAGTGGTGTCGATGAAAATTTAGCCTTTCAACACAGTCAAATACGGCGACAGATTGATCACCCGCGCGCCGGAGATGTCTGCCAAGGCGCGAACAATGGCTGCGGTATCTTCCAGCTTGTAGTTGCCCGTGACGCGGGTTTGACCGAGTTTGGCGTCAGTGATGACTATAGCACCGGGGTGGTAACGATCGAGTTCGGCGATCACCTCTGCCAACGGCTGATCCTGAAAGATCAACCGGCCGTTAAGCCAGGCGAAAGCCCGGCCAGTGTCGACCGGAGTGATTCCGGCAACGCCCTGGCCGGCGATGCTGGTATGCTGTCCGGCGGTGAGTTGGCGACTATCGCCCCGCAGCCCGGCGCAGACGACAATGCCGCTTTCGACATCAACCTGAGTAGCGCCGCCGGTTTTGACGCTAAAACGAGTGCCGACTACCCGCACCGTGCCTTGTTCCGTCTCGACGATAAATGGCCGGGTTTTGTCGGGCTGCACTTCAAAATAGGCTTCACCGCTGAGTATTTTTACGCCGCGCCGCTCGCCGATGGTGTTAAACGCCAGCGCAGTATCGGTGTTCAACGTGACCGCCGAACCGTCGGCCAACACTATGCGGCGTTGCTCGCCGGTAGCGGTCACTGCATCGGCTTGCCAGCGTTCTATCAAACCCGATCCAAGTAGCAGCCAGCCGCTCGCCAATACTATGCAGGCTGCGGCGGCCCAGCGTTGCGGGGGTGGTTTTTGCTGTTTTTGCGGCAATGGAATCGCCGCGTATTGACTCAAGGCTACATTCAGCGCCTGCGATTGCCACAACCGAGCGACCTTATCGTAAGCGGCTTGATGCGCCGGACTGGCGGCCAGCCAATCGGCAAATTCAGCCCGATCGCGTTGACTGGTTTTACTGTCCTGCAAACGGGCAAACCAAGCTAATGCCTGATCTTGCGTTGTACCCAAGGTGGAGGGCGATTTCGGTTCGGCGTGTAAAAACATAGGGTGTACAACTTAGATGATTTTGCAGAATTCTATCATTACTAGACGTGCGTAAAACACAAATCCACACTTTAAAACGGAGATTCCTCTTGTGCGGACAGTAAGTGCGCAAGAGCAATATGCACGTTTTTTTCCACCGCACTGCGGGAAATGCCGTAATGCCGGGCAATGCGTTCGTATGTCCAGTGATGAAATTTATGCAGCACCAAAATTTGACGGCGGCGTTCCGACAAACCGCTCAGCGCATCAAGCATCAGTGAGACTTGCTGCCGGTCGGCGGTTTGCTGCTCGGGTGTGGGGACAGTTGAAGGAATAGATTCCAGCTGCTTGCCGGTATCTTCACCGTCTTTTGGAGTACTATCGCTACGCTGACGTATCTTTTCCTTGCGGAGATGATCCAGCGCCAGATTGCGGGCAATTTGGTAGAGAAAAGGATGTGGATAGCTTATTTCCTGATTTTTTGAGGCTTGCAGCATTTTTAAGTAGGCTTCGTGCGCCAAATCTTCTGCTGTCTGCGGGCAACCGACGATGCGGTAGATAGTTTGAATTAACGATTGCCGATGATTTAAAAACAAATCATTGATAGTGAGTGTAAGGCTGGTCATGGCGATAGCTTGGCTGACGGATTGGAACATTCCTTTTCGATAGACTCAATAAGCTAGCAATAACCGAGCCAATAATTAGTGTGTTGATATTTAATGGGACTTATTGGTCACTGGTTGCCGGAATACGGCATATGGCACATTGACTGCGTGAAATGACACAATTTCAGGCGCAACTATTGAGGCGGGTTCGGCTAATCAAGGTCGCCCCTACCCTAAAAATAGGCTGTTGACGACTTGCAGAAAGCTGAACTTGGAAAATGGATCAAATTTAGCTCACTTCGATCATGGAACCTCAGCGGGTAGTGGGTTAAATCTGTAAGTGAGTCGTTTAATCCAGGTTCTGAAATTCAAATTTTTACGTTCAATTTTTTGTGTGTTGCGCTTACCCACTTCATGCTTATCACTTTCAAGTTGACGCTCATAAGCGCCCCAATCATCGGTGTAATAACGGCTGATGCCAAAGGGCTCAAGTAATGCTTTCAGCTTTTTGAACACGACATCCTTGCGTTTGCCAAACACATAAGCCGGCACTGTGTTCGTCGCATGATCAACGGCATACCATAGCCAACGCTGATTGGACTTGTTGCCTACAAAATGACCACTGTTCGTCCATTTCAGCCTCATCACAAGCCAATTCCACTCTCACAGCTAGATTTCCTTTTGGATTTAAGGCTTGAAAGTTGGGATTTACTTGGACAATGCTGCTCGCTTTTTTTTAACGTGCTAATCACTGTGTTTTTGTTGATCTTGAGAACTCGTGCTGTATCACGGATGCCACTGCCATTGATGGACATGTCCACAACTTGTTGTTTGATGCCGGGTTCGCAAGCCTTATAGCTTTTATGTCGTTATGGCCTTGCTTAAAAAAATTCGTAACTGTTCAGCGTATGCTCAATAGAACACTGATCTAAAAGCGCAAACAAACTAAAAATCTGTGTAAATCAGTCCTATCCGTGTCGCCTGCTTTTGGCATCCGTGTTCTATTGAGCATTCGGAAACAGTTCGCGTTGAACCCTTCGACAGGCTCGGGGCGAACGGGATTTTGGAAGGCTGAACTGATTTTCTTTAGGTTTATGCGGATGCTTTTTCGCGGTATCAAGCATAAATCCAGAACTGCGTCATATGCCTTATTCGACTGCGGCATATGACGCATTCTTTTTGCTGCGACTCCCAACCTGTTGTTATTTATGTTTAATTAACTGGCATGTGTATTGCTTGAAGGTTCTGTTTCTATTCTTATTTTGATCCAGTTCCTCATAACGCGATGTCCGAACCCAAGCACAGCTTCCTGCACGAGCTCTTCCTGCAACATGCTCATGAGGTCAGCGCCTTTATCAGCGGGCGCTGGCCTATGGAGCACGATGTCGCCGGCATCGTGCAGGAATCGTTTTTGCACCTGTCGTCGCAATACCCCAATCTCGAATCGCTGCATAACCCGCGCGCCTTACTCTTTAAAACGGCATCCACTATGGCCGAGGACCGGCTTCATCGTAAATCTCAGGAACATCCCACTCAAGAGACGGAAACCGCGGCAAATATGGATTTTTATGAGGAGACCTTACCCCTCGATTCATCAGCGCCATTTCCGGCGGACGATCTCAATCGGATTTTTTTGGACGCGAGTTCGCAGCTACACCAGTTTCTGACCCGGCGGGTGCAATGCCCGGAAGCCGCGGCGGATTTGGCTCAGGAAGTTTATCTTCGCCTTCCGCAAATGCAGGCGTCCGTAGTCAGCGAAGGCGGCGTGCGTGCGTGGCTGTTTCGGGTGGCCTCAAACCTGTCGATTGATCATCTGCGCAGCCAACGCCGACATGCCGAATTGCTGAACCGGTTTTGCGGCAATGAAACAGAGATCGACAAAGCGCCGAGTCCTTATCGGACGGTCGTAGACCGCGACCGGCTCAAGCGGGTGCAAAACGCGCTTGGGGAATTGCCGGACCAATGCGCCGAAGTGCTTTACCTGAGCCGGATCGAAGGCTACAGCCATGCCGAAATCGCCCGGCAATTGGGCATTTCCAAAAGCCTGGTGGAAAAGCATGTCGTGCGAGCCCTGAACCATTGCCGTCAAGTGGCCGATGGGGAAGACGAATAATGTGGTTCAAGGCCGGCGCATTCGTTATAGTGATAAACAATCCCCCATTTTTTTGAGCCGTATCGATGAATGATTCCGCAGCGAAAACTAGCGAGCGTCTGGAGCAAGAGGCCGTCGCCTGGCATGTCCGCTTGACCTCGGGAGACATCAGTACGGTTGAGCGCGCCCGTTTTGAAGCATGGCGCAAGCAGAGCCCGGCGCATGACCACAGTTACCGTCAGATCGAGAATCTCTGGCGAATGATGGATGCGCCGGTGATAGCCGACAGGCAGCGGCGCAGGAAGCCGGGCAAGACGGCTAAACCCGCTCATTCTCTACGCTGGAGCGTGGGTCTGGCCGTGGCCGCATCGCTGTTGCTGACGGCCACTCTGGGCATGTTCCCGGATTACCTGCGCGAGCCTTGGGCCGATTACAGCACTCATATCGGCGAGCGAACCTCGATCCGTCTTGAGGACGGTAGCGTCGCCCACCTGAATACCGATACCGCGTTCGATGTAAGTTGGCGCGATAACGAAAGGCGCGTCGTCCTGTTTCGGGGGGAAGCGGAATTCGAGGTGGCTCACGACAGCAGCCGGCCGTTCCGGGTGCAGGCCGGCAACACCGTCACCGAAGCGCTCGGCACCCGGTTTATTGTCCGTTATGACGACTCCGCGGGAGCGGTGACGCTTCTGGAGGGCAAGGTTCGCACCGAACAGACGAAGAGGCAAGGAACGTTCATTACCCTGCATCCCGGCCAGCGTGCGACTTTCGATGCGCAAAGTTTGAGCGGGGTATTGGCGGCCGACGTATCGGCTGCCGAAGCCTGGCGCAGAGGCCGATTGATCATGAACTTCGTCACCCTGAAGCAGGTCGTCGCCGAAATCAACCGCTACCATCGCGGGCAGGTAACCCTGCTGGGCGATACCCTGGCCGATAAAGAAATCAACGTTGCTATCGACCTCAACAACATCGATGTCTGGCTGGACACGCTGAAGGATACGCTACCGATCAAGATCCGGCGGGTAGGGCCTTTTGTGTTTTTGCAGTCCTGATCATCGATCCGTCCAGTATTACGATCCCGCTATGTTTTTAGGGAAGCGCTGAATAAATTGATTTCGCAAGCTCACCACGAACGAAATCAAAAGCTTATCGATCATCCTGAGCTTGTCGAAGGGTTAAATCAGCGCTTTCTTAGGGCGCGCACGGTAAGCCCGGCGACGCTGCGACAATTTGCCGCAGCTGTTTTTATGCGGTTCTTCATCGTCCCATTCGTAGTCATAAATAAGCACCTAACAACTACGAGGAAAAACCATGAAGAACACAGGAACACCGGCTTTGGCGTCAGGGAAAGGCAGCAAGCGCGCCCGCATCGTCCTGCATATAGGCTTGGTTACATTAACCGCGCCGATGATGATTCAGGCCAATGAGGCGAGCACGTCAACCGCGGCAGGCGCTGTCAAAGCAGGGAGCCGCAACTACAACATAGCCAAGCAGCCGCTTTATTCCGCGCTGAGCGCCTTTGCCGAACAGGCCGGAATCCAGTTCGCCTACAATGCGGAGATGGTCAAAAGCCTTTCTTCGCCGGGCGTGCAGGGACACTATAGCGCCGATGCGGCCTTGCAGCAGATATTGACAGGAACGGGCATCGGCTTTCGCCGCACCGGACCGAACACCGTGACGCTGGAGCCCAATAAATCGGTTAAAAAGCCGGATGCCGCTCCTGTCGTAGCGGCAAAAAAACCGCCGGTTGACAATTCCGTCTTTGAATTGGGGCAGATGACGGTGCCTTCGACGCCTTCAGGAACATTGCAAAGCCGGGATATTCTGAGTTCGGTCGATATTATGAATGCCGATAAAATCGAAAACCAAAACGTGCTGACCAGCTACGATTTATTCCACCGGATGCCGGGCGTGCAGATTACCCAGTTCAACCAAGGCACCACGACAGGGAAGTTTTCTTTTCGCGGCTTCAATGGCGAAGGCAATATTAATGGCGTCAAGCTGTTGATTGACGGCATCCCGAGCAATACCAACGACGGCAACATGCCTTTCATCGATGCGCTGTTTCCGTTGGAAATCGAGTCGATTGAAGTGGTTCGCGGCACCAACGACCCGCGCTACGGCCTGCATGCTATCGCCGGTAACGCCAACATATTCACCCGGCAAGGCGGCAATTACGCTAAGGGCCGGGTAAGTTACGGCAGTTTCGACACCCATGACGTTCAAACCGGTCTGGGCTACGAAACCGGCGGTTTTTCGCAAAACTATAGCGTGTCATACCGGGCAACCAACGGCTATCGCGACCATGCCTCTTCGGAAAAAAACGGTTTCTCCGGCAAATGGTTCTACACGCCCGAAAGCGAAAAGTACAAAGTCGGCTTGATTGCCCGATGGAGCGATGCGGATGCTGAAGAACCCGGATATTTGACCTTGGCGCAAGCTCGGGCCAATCCAACCCAATCGATGCCGCATAATGCGACTGACGGCGGCACCCGGCAAGTCGGACAAATCAGCGGGCACTTGGAGGTGAATGTAACCGACGATTTATTCTGGTCCACGAAAAGTTACGCCAATGTATTCGATGATCAACGCTGGGTCCGGTATAGCGCCGCCGAATCCCAGCAGGAGCGGCTGACTAATGAAGTCCAGTATGGCGGCACGACGTCGTTGACATACCGGCCGACAATTTCCTGGCTGAATGATTTCTCGTTAGAGACCGGCTTCGATATTCAACAGCAAGACAATAAAAGCCGGCGCTACAGGAATTTAAACCGCATCAGAACATCGCAAGTCCGGGACCAGGATTTTAGTTTCAATGTTTATGGCGGCTATTTGCAAGCCATGATTAAGCCGTTCAAATGGCTGAAACTGACGCCGGGGTTTCGCGCCGATACGGTTGGCGGCGACTATACCAACAAGCTTAATAATCAATCCTATGCGGTTAACGATTACGGCACCATCTGGCAGCCTAAAATGGGCGCGGTTATTACGCCGATAGAAGGTTACAGCCTCTACGGCAATTGGGGCCGCACTTTCCAGGTTGCAGTGGGTACCGCTACGTTTAAAACCAATCCGAATCCGATTGATGTCGCTCCATCGATTAACGAGGGCTGGGAAGTCGGCCTTAAATTGGAACCGGTCGATTGGGCCGAAGGGCGCGTTGCTTATTGGCAGCAAACGGCCACTAATGAATCGAGCCGGGTTCTGAATAGCGCGAATAACGACTCAACGCTGATTGGCGCGACGGACCGCCAAGGCGTCGATGTGCAGGTTAAAATCAAACCGGTTGAATCGGTCAGCGTATGGACGACTTATTCCCTGCAAGAAGCCATCGTAGCCCAGCCGCCCAGCAATCCCGCGCTGACCGGCACGCAAATTTTCAACACCCCAAACTACCTGTTTTCCGGCGGTATCGATTATCAGATAACGCCCAAGCTGAAATCGTCGCTGTGGACGACCGGGCAAAGCAGTTATTACACCGATGAGGCGAATGCAAAAGGCAAATTCGGCGAATATGCGCTGTTAAACCTGGATTTGGGTTATCAGGTCAACAAAATCGTCGATTTGCAGTTCCAGGTAAAAAACCTCGCGGATACCTATTGGGAATATGTCTGGTATAACACCACGGTCAATCAAACCATGCATTCGCCCGGCGACGGCCGTGCGTTTTATGGCGCGATCAATGTCAAATACGATCTGTAACTGACGCATGCCTGCCGGAACACATTTAACGAACCATTCCACGCGCCGTACAAAATGGCGCAAGGTGTGGCTGGCATTCCATCTTTACTTGGGCTTGAGTGCCGGTTTGGTATTTGTCCTCGCGGGCCTTACCGGCAGCCTGCTGGTTTTTTATGTCGAACTGGATGAAATACTCAATCCGGCGTTGCACGTATCGGCGACTCAGGCCCGGCAACAAGCGCAACCGTATGAAGCCGTCTTTCAGGCTATCCGCCAAGCTCATCCTGAACGCAACGCTTCCTGGCGGCTGGAAATGCCGCGCCATAACCAAGCCATGTTAATGGCGCGTTACTATAAACCTGCCGAAAAAACGGGCCTGTCTTTTGCGCCGCTGATTGTTTGGGTTAATCCCTATACTTCCGACGTCGTCAGCAGCCGTTTTTGGGGCGAATTCGTGATGACCTGGATGTTTGATCTTCATTATGCGTTACTGCTGGACGGTACCGGCAAAACGCTGATGGGCATTATCGGATTGCTGTTGCTGATACCTTTGCTTAGCGGCATCTATTTGTGGTGGCCTGCAACAGGCAAATTGCGTCAGGCATTGTCGATTAAGCGCGGCGCAAGCAGGGCCCGGTTCATTTTCGACCTGCACAAAACCCAAGGCGTTTACAGCTTTCCGGTTCTATTGCTGTTATTGGTCAGCGGCGCGATTTTGGAATTGCCCGCCGTATTTAAACCGCTGATTAATCATCTGTCGCCGTTGTACCGGGCCGAGGCCAATCGTTCGCCGTATCAAGCCGGATATTCCAGGATCAGTCTGGATCAGGCCGCCGCAACAGCCGAATCTCTTTATCCCGAGGCCGTTTTACGCTGGATAGAAACACCCGATGGGCAGGAGGGGGCGTATAGAATCATGCTGTACCAGCAAGGCGAGCCCAGTTTCCGCTTCCCAAAAACCACGGTCTGGGTCGATCAATACAGCGGTGCGGTATTATCAACAAGAAATCCAAGACTGGAGCGCATCGGCGATACCTTCATGAACTGGCTTCATCCTTTGCACAATGGCGAAATAGCCGGCATGGCGGGGCGGTTGCTGGTTTTTGTCAGCGGCTTTATTCCCGCCATACTCTATGTCACGGGCATCGTTCGCTGGCTGCAAAAGCGCCGTGCGCGGCGGTTGCAGATGATAAAAACCGGGTAATAGTCACCGCGGTAAAATCCAAAAAAACTGTGTCATATGCCTTATTTAGTTGCGGCATATGACGCATTTTTTTGGCCGGACGCATCAAGCCATTGATACTGAAAGAAACATAAGCGGGTATGGATATTGCTTAAACGCACTGACGCCACTTCTGTCTTGCGCAACCGATGTCCGAATCCAAACCCAGTTTCCTGCATGACCTGTTCCTGAAACATGCCCACGAAGTCAACGCCTTTATTCGCGGACGCGGACCCAGGGAACAGGATGTTGACGACATCATGCAGGAATTCTTTTTTGCGGTTGTCGCAAGTTCCCAACCCGGAAACCCTCATCAACCCGCGAGCCTTTCTGTTCCCAATACATTGATTGACTTCGTGTTCAAATTGCATTACGCGCTACTGATTAAGCCGCATGATGTCAGTACGGTGGCGGTAGGGCTGTCCGGCGCGTTATTGATGATCTCGGTGCTGACCGGCTTGATCGTTTGGTGGCCGCTGACCGGGCGCTGGCGGCAGGCTTTGACTGTCAAGCCTAAATCCGGCGGCATCCGCTGCAATTACGATCTGCACAAAGTCTTCGGTTCTTACACCGCGTTGGTAATGTTACCGGTGCTGTTTTCCGGGATTTACATGGTGTTGCCGCATAACGTAGTGCCGGTGCTGGAATTGTTTTCGCCGGTGACTTACCGTTATTGGTTTCATTCCACGCCACCGACCGGCAATGCCCAGGCCATAGGCATGGATCAAGCGGTCGCTATCGCCAGGCAACGCTATCCGGCCGGCCGCACTTTATTTACGGTGCTCCCGAACCGACCCAAACCTATACCGTATGCCAGAATGGCGTCGATGCGCCCGGTAGCCTGTTGCAGCGGCGTTGCGTGGTGATGGATCGTTACAGCGGCAAAATACTGGATTTGGATGATCCGACGATCGGCACGGCGGGCGAAGTGTTTACTCAGTGGCAATGGCCGTTGCATTCCGGGCAGGCGTTCGGCATGACGGGGCGGATTCTGGTGTTTTTATCGGGTTTGGCTTGTCCGGTACTGTTTATTACCGGCGTAATCCGTTGGCTGCAAAAACGCAAGGCGCATAAGTTAAAAGCAGCGTAACTTAGGTTGCGGTCTTTTTGTCGGCCCAACTCGCCTGTTTAGGGGAGTACTGTTTTTTGTTCACTGAAGGCCAGCACGTCTTCGTTGTTGACCTGATAGTAAATATCCTCAACAGAGATAGTAATCCCTAACGAGTGAAAGGTGATCGAATCGCCCAGATAGTAATAAGACGATTGCCAGTTTTGGCTGCGGCTGAATACTTGTATTTCGCCTTTGTCCTGCTCGATAAGCACGTATTCTTGCAGTGTGGGTATGGTTTGGCAGCGTATGCGTTTTCTGGTTTGATCGAATTTGCGGGTGGTTTTTGACAATACCTCAACGATGATAACCGGCGATTTTTTGTAGTATTCGTCTTCGTTGTCTTCGGCGCAGACCACCATGACATCGGGATAGAAAAAGTCTTCGGCAACCCTGACTTTCATGTCGGCCATAAAGGTTCGGCAAGGCGTGCCTTTCAGGTGGTTCTTTAATTCGCTGAAGATGTTACCCGCCAGCAAATTGTGGTTCTCGCTGGCGCCTGCCATCGCATAAACCTCGCCGTCGATCAGCTGGTGTTTTATGTCCGATAGTAATTCGCCTTGCAAATACTCTTCCGCACTGATGTGGCGCGGGATGGTTTGTAATGCCACGGGCTTGTCTCCGGTTATATAAGGGTGATTTTTTCAGCCAAACGGTCAGTTCAGTTTTATAAGAGGCTAAGGCAATGGCTTCGCCGGTTGGCTTGCGATAGATAATACAAAGATGATTAATTATTAGCAACTTATCCCGCCTGACTTATCCGTCGTTATTCGTTTCCGGTGTGTTCGCCGCATAAGGCCTGCAATCTTCCGGTTGAGTCTTGCTTTGTTGAAACAGTCAGGCAATTAGGTCAGCGTCCATTCGGCCGGATAAAGCCATATGACTTATTTTAGTGTGTCATATAACCTATTTTTCATACTTAAAGCGGAATAACCAGTCTTCGAACCGAAGGCATAATATCAAGCCGGTTGCATGATTAGCGGGAGGCGAAAGAAAAATCAGTTCAAGTGGCATTATATTTGCTTTTAGTTTGCCGGTAATTCGTTTACTTAGGATCTGGTTACAAATAACTTCCCGAAATCACTATTTTCGGTCGTCAAGCCGTTCGTGCTGAGCCTGTCGAAGCATGATCGGCTTGACGCGGTGGGTCGAAATTTTTCCGCCCACCCTTCGACAAGCTCAGGGCGAACGGAAAAATTTCATCCGATCCATGTCGGGAAGTTATTACTGACCATATCCTTAACTCCTCAAACTTAATGCCGGACATACGGAACTGTATCATCGATGAATCTGCTGCCGGAACACGGGATGTCAGCGCTTTTCCTGTTGCATCAAAAGGACTTGATGCAGTTTTTGACTTATAAAGTGCGTTGTGCCGAGACCGCAGCCGATTTGACACAGGAAACTTATTTGCGTATTGCGCATCATCCCGATGCAGGCAATATCGAAAATATGCGCGCCTACCTGTTTCGTATCGCCAATAATCTTGCCCTCGATTATCTTCGCAGTCAAACCCGGCAGAATAAACGTGATGCGGGGCCGGTTACGGAAGACTTTATCTGTCTGCAACCCGAACCGGATGCCGCATTGTCCGACCACCAACAACTGGAGTTTCTTGAACAAATCATTTACGACCTGCCGCCGAAATGTCGCGCGGTTTTTCTGATGAGCCGCGTGGAAGGCAAAAGTTATACCGAGATCAGTGACGAGCTTGCCATCTCCCCACGCACCGTAGAGAGCCATATGCGTAAGGCATTGGAGCTGATTCGGAAACAGTTTGATTAATACCGCTCGCATAACGATGTCGCCTTGTAAGGGAAGCGGCGCTGTCAAACGTCTTATTGGTAAGCCGCTAACAACCGGACTTTTCTGTCCCTTGGATACTCTGTAGTAAAATACCCACCATGCCCAGCACCCAATCTTCATCACACAGACAATCCGTTTCAGACCAGGCTACTGCATGGTTTGCGCGGTTGCACGCGGACGATGTGACGGCTGCGGAACAGGAGCAATTCAAAAACTGGTACAGGGAAAGCCAGGAGCATGCAAAAGCTTACGACAAGATGCGGCTGCTTTGGCAGCAGCTTGAAGCGCCCGGCAAACGGGTTCATGCCAGACTCGCAGCCGAACAGCCCGCGCCGACGCACCAACCTTTATTCGGCAAGCAGCCTTACGCCCGGCGAGCTATCGCATTATCTGCGCTGGTTTTGGCTGTTCTGTTGAGCTATCGGTTGCCGGTGCATTACCAGAATTGGCAAAGCGATTATTACACTGCGCCGGGCAAGCAACTGACCGTCGTACTCGATGACGGATCGCGGTTGACTTTAAACACCGATACCGCGCTCGCCGTGAACCTTTCAGATAAGCAACGGCGCATCGAGCTGTTGCGCGGCGAGGCCTTTTTTCAGGTGTCCCCGGATAAAAACCGTCCTTTTATAGTCAGTAACGGCGTAGCCAACGCCCGCGCGGTCGGCACCGCCTTCAGCGTTAAAAAGGCCGATGACGATATGCGGGTGATCGTAAGCGAAGGCACGGTAGAAGTGTCGGCGGGCAAAGCCGATGCCCCGGCTTTAGTCCATATCAATCAGCAAGTAGACTGCCAACAGGGCCGCGTTGGGCCGGTGATGGACTCCGACATTCTGGAAACGCTCGCCTGGCGGCGCGGACAACTGATTTTTAAACGGCAGCCACTATCGCGGGTGATTAAGGAAGTGAATCGCTACCGGAGCGGGCAAATCGTGCTGATCAACCCGAAGCTGAAGGAGCGGATCGTCAGCGGCGTGTTTGATACCGCAGACCCCGGCGCCGTGGTTGACGGCATCAAGACTACTTTAAACGCCAGTTCGGTGAACTTGCCGAATCAACTGGTTTTGCTTTATTAACCGATGCTGGGCAGCTTCCGCCGGTTCACTCATAAAAATTGCTTGGAGAAATTGGCGATGGCGAGGGCGATAAGAGCCCCCATCATCCATTTGAGTAAATTAAGATCGGCTTTGATGGGTGCAAGTTCAATTTGTAAGTCCTTTTTAGTGACCAGCTCCGATTCTTCAATGGCCGCGCGCATTGCCTCTGTCAATCCTTCCGCTTGCTTTTGGTCAAAGCCGGCCTCTTGTAATTTGCGAACAAATTTATGAGTATCAAATGTAATTGTTGCCATCATTGACTCCGGCGCATTTCAAAGTGTTTGTAGTATAACAAATAATAAAGCTGCGTGGATGCGCTAAACAACGTGCAGACCATCAGTATTACTTGTCCGACCTGAGCGATTGCCCCGTGAAGTTAATGCATGCATGTTCGACAAGCTCGCGGCGAACGGTTTAATGGCCATCAATTTTTTTCCTCCACGACTAAGGGTAAATCCTTTCCGCTTCGTCGTAGGTCATGAAGATAACACTTTTATGACTTAAGGAGGATCTACCTAATGACACTACCTACACGCCGGGTTTGTATTAAACGCGGACAACAATTGATCAAGACAGCCGGATTGATGATACCTCTTATGCTGTTTGGCGCGGGACAACACGCCTATGCCGGTGATGCCGCGACTGAGAAAACCCTGCAATTCAACATCCCGGCGCAATCCTTGGTCAGCGCATTAACCCGTTTTTCCGCGGAGACCCGGCTGCAAGTGCTTTATGAAGGCGATGTGGCGGATAAACTGCAAGCGCCTGCCCTTAACGGCGCTTATACACCGGCGCAAGCGCTGGAAAAACTGCTGAACGGCACCGGGCTTAAGTATCGATTCAGTAATGATAAAACCATCACCTTAGAAGCGCCAACCAGACAAAACCAGTCCAATGCTCTCACGTTAAAAGCGGTGACGGTGACCGGAAAAACCAGCTATGCCGACAACGATCCTTACAATCCCAATTACAACCGAACCAACGCCAGCACGGCAACTAAAACTGACACGCCTATTATGGAAACGCCAATGTCGATTCAGGTGGTTCCGAAACAGGTATTTAAAGATCAACAGGCGATTCGGATAAAAGATGCGGTGAAGAACGTCAGCGGCATTTTCTGGGCAACTGATCCCATGTATGAAGGCTTCCAGATGCGCGGCTTCGTCTCTGACGGTTCGACCACCGTCTATCGCAATGGCTTACGGATAAGGCGCGCGCAGCACGAGGTGGCTAACTTGGAACAACTCGAAGTCGTAAAAGGGCCTGCCGCCGCCATGTATGGACGGATTGAACCCGGCGGAATGATCAATGTTGTGACCAAGAAACCACTGGATACCCCTTATTACTCGTTGGAGCAGCAGTTCGGCTCTTACGATCTGTACCGTACTACGGCGGATGCGACCGGCCCTATCAATAAAGACCGTTCGCTACTCTATCGCCTTAATTTGGCCTATCAAAATAATAATTTATTCATCGACACAATGGATCAGGAGCGGTTTTTTTTCGCGCCATCACTGAGTTGGAAGCCTAGCGACCGTACAGAGGTCAATTTGAATTTGGAATATCAGTACGACACACGCACCAGTTACACGGGGCTTCCCGTCGTAGGCAATCGGCCTGCTAATGTCCCCGTCAGCCGCTTTTATGGATTTGGTTCGGATAATGAAACTTCCGTATTTGATAAGTTACTGATTGGCTTCGATTGGTCGCACCAATTCAACGACGATTGGAAAATCCAACACCGCTTTCACTATTACAACCTTGATTATCAGATCAACAATTCGTCGTTTTTTAATGGGCCGGTGAACCCTGCCAATAACCGCACCGCCACGCGTAGTGTGACTACCAGGCCGATTGACGTTACCGACACCTATGCGACCAACATAGACCTCACCGGTAAATTTAAATTCTTGGGCACACAGCATCAGGCGTTAGCGGGATTCGATTATTTTTGGGAAAAGGCCGAAAGTCAAGGCTTCGCAGGCAATCCCGCGCCGACAGCCTATAGGCCGGTGGTTGATATTTTCAATCCGGTCTATGGCCAGGTTCCGTTAGCCACGGCGAATAATTTTAATAGTTTTAGTACGCTGACCCAATCCTGGTACGGCACTTACTTTCAGGATCAGATTACTTTCTTCGATAAGCTGCATATCATGGGCGGCGGGCGCTATGACTGGGCAACACGAAGCAGCGGCTCTGCCGCGACTTCCATCGAAGCCGCGCGCAACAGGGAGACTGAAGTTCAAAACGACGCGTTCAGCCCGCGCGTGGGTCTAGTGTATCAACCTTGGCCTTGGCTTGCTCTGTATGGCAATTATGTGGAATCGCTCGGCGGTGCGAATACCGCCTTGGCATCAAGCGGAAAACCGCTCGACTCTGAAACAGCCCAGCAACACGAAGTTGGCTTCAAAACCGAATTATTCGATAAAAATTTGCTGACAACGGTCGCTTTTTATGACTTGACCAAACAAAACGTCGCCACCGCCGATCCAACGAATCCCAGATTTTCCGTTCAAACCGGAGAAGCCCGCAGCCGAGGCATGGAGGTGGATGTTTCAGGACAAGTCACGGACGGCTTAAATCTGATCGCAAGCTATGCCTATACCGATACTGAAATTACCAAGGATAATCGAGGCGATCAAGGACACCGATTTTGGAATGTCCCCAGAAACTCAGGCAGCTTCTGGGCAAAATACGCTGTTCAAGAGCCATCCCTGCGCGGCTTAAGTTTCGGCGCCGGCGCCTATCTGATAGGGCAGCGTGAAGGCAATAATGCCAATACTTGGCAGATGCCGGGCTATGTACGGATTGATGCGCTTCTCGGCTATGCCTGGAAAGTAGGCCATTCTACTGTTACTACGCAACTTAATGTCAACAATCTATTGGATAAAACTATTTATGAAACTTCCGCTTTTGGCGGATTTTTAGCACAGCCAGGTGCGCCACGTACTTTCATGGGGTCGATCCGTGTGGAGTTTTAAAGCTAAATAGGGTGAATGGCTTCTCCATGCCGGACGGAGTTTGTAACTCCGTCCGGCATAGTTGTGTACTTTCAGCAACCCGGTATCGACATTCAATTCGACAAAATAAACAATGAAATCCAATGTAAATCCTGCCGATTCGGTAACCAAACAACAATCACCAAACCTGCGACTATCCCGCCTGAAAACCCGGCGTAAAAACTGGCTGGCGATGCATCTATGGCTGGGCTTGAGCTTGGGGTTATTGCTTTCAATCTACGGTGTCACCGGCAGTATTCTGGTGTTTTATGAAGAAATCGATGAATGGCTGAACAGCGAGCTGTTAATCGTCAAGCCGCCGGAACATTCCGCTGCTTACCGGCCTTTGGCGGCTATATTCGAGGCCGGGCGCAAGGTTATGCCGACGCAGGCCAAGCATACGTTCGCCACCTATCCGCGCAATGAGCAAGCCGCTTTCAAACTCAGATACGCCGTCACGGCGGCGGACGGAGTCCGTGAAATCTGGCTGGTTGCGGTCGATCCCTATACGGCTCAAGTAACCGGCAAGCGGCTGCTCGAACGCTCGGACAGCCTTATTCCCCAAACCTTTATCGACTTTATATTCAAACTGCATTACGCGCTGCTGATTAAGTCGCACGATGTCAGCACGGTGGTGGTAGGTCTGTCCGGCGCGTTATTGATGATCTCGGTGCTGACCGGCTTGATAGTCTGGTGGCCGCTGACCGGGCGTTGGCGGCAGGCTTTGACTGTCAAGCGCAAGGCCAGTGCCGAGCGCCTGCACTACGACCTGCATAAGACCGCAGGGTTTTATACGGCGCTGGTGCTGCTGCCCGTGCTGTTTTCCGGGATTTACATGGTGCTGCCGCATAACGTGGCGCCGGTGCTGGAACTGTTCTCGCCGGTGACGTACCGCTACTGGTTCCGTTCGACGCCGCCGGTCGGCAGCGCCCAAGCCATCGGCATGGACGAGGCTGTTGCTATAGCGCTACAGCGCTACCCGACCGGCCGGCCGCATTTTATTTACGGCGCGCCCGAACCGACCAAAACCTATACGGTATGCCAGAATGGCGTCGATGCGCCTGGTAGTCTGTTGCAGCGGCGTTGCCTGGTGATGGATCGTTACAGCGGCAAAATACTGGACTTAGACGATCCGACCATCGGCACGGCGGGCGAAGTGTTCACGCAGTGGCAATGGCCGTTGCATTCCGGCCAGGCATTCGGCATGACCGGGCGGATTCTGGTGTTTTTATCCGGTCTTGCCTGCCCGCTGTTATTCGTTACCGGGCTGATTCGCTGGCAGCAAAAGCGGCGGGCTAAATCATATCGCCGCCAAGATTAAACAGCGCGAACGGGAACTGTGAAAAGATTTTATTGGGAAACGGATTTAAAAAAACAAGCGAGTGAAAAACACATCAAATATCAGGTATTGGCCAATAGCTTGCTTAGGGATTATATGAGCGAAGTTGTTAAATGATAAGAACAGGGCCGACGGGTGCGGTGAGGGACGAACCGCACCGCACCGTTAGCGCCGTCCTTGACTGATGCGGTTCTCTGCGTTCGCCACATCCTACACTCTCACGGTTCGCTCATTTATTAAGGTAGCCCGGTAGGGAGGCAACGCTAACGATTCAATCGACTTGGCAATTCCAACAAAATGTTACGGTCAGGTTTGCCAACCCCGTCCACCCTATTAGCCGTTATGGCTGGAACAGCATTCTTGCTGTGTCATATGCCCCAGTCACTGCGTCATATAACACAGCTTAATCAGATCGATAAACCGCTTAAACCTCTACTTCCGCCGCAGCCTATTGATTCATCAAAACTTTCAATGATGAGGCACTAATATTGCTGATATGTTTCCGGTTCACACGTCTATCATGCGTTTATACAAAAACACAAAAACCGCGCAACATGTCATTCCAGCCCAATCAAGCACTCCACGAACTTTACGTCAATTGCCAAGGCGAGCTGGAAGCCGTGTTGTTCGCCCGTGTGCGCTGCCGGGAAACCTCGGCCGACATCTGCCAGGAAGCTTTTATGCGTTTGTGTCGAACCGACGACCTCGTCAGCATCGGCAATCTTAAAGCCTACCTGTTCCGAATCGCGCTGAATTTATTGGTCGACCACTATCGCAGCCAGGCCGTGCGTGTAGCGGTCAGCGCCGAATGGCACGACGATGAGCCGCCGGAAGCGGAAGATCACCGCTGTGCCGAAACCGTTGCCCTGGGCGAACAGGAACTGGACAGACTGATCGATACCTTGGCGGCATTGTCGCCGCTCTGCCAACGCATCTTCTACCTGAATCGCTTTGAAGGCCTGAAGCAGAGGGAAATTGCCGAAACCCTTAATATCTCTATCCGTACTGTGGAAGACAACATCAAACGGGCCTTAATCCATTGCGCCAAAACCCTGGATAACAGCTAACCGCCCATGTGGTTTAGACTGTACGCCTCGTCTATAATGCATTCCCCCACTTGTTCAATCAGGAACTAGCCATGTCAATCGAATCAGAGCATCTGCTGAAACAAGCCTGCGCTTGGCTGAGCAAACTGCACTCTGGGGAGTTTTCACCGGTACAGCAACAGCAACTGACAGCTTGGCGCGCCGCCGATCCGGCCCATGACCGGGCTTGGCGGCAAGCGCAAGCCTTATGGCAAGGCATGGAGGGGCTGCGCGGCCGAACGATACCCGGTTCCGAACCTCTGTTGCAGGAACGTGCTTCCCGTTTAAAGCGGGGCAACTTGCCAGGCTTAACCGTTCGCCCTGAGCTTGTCGAAGGGAGGACGGTTAAGCCGTTCATGGTTCGACAAGCTCACCACGAACGGCTTAACCTTAGACTGCCCCTGCTTAAGCTGGTAGACAAGGAACGTTACCGCAAAACGCGATCCCCCCATGCCGCACAACCGCGTTTTCGCCGTCGCCTGCTGTCGTTGGCGGTCGCTTGCAGTGCAGTATTGGCGATGACGGTATGCTACCCGCCGTCCCTGATGCAGGCCGATTATTCGACCGGCAAAGGCGAGCAACGCAGCGTGATCTTGGCCGACGGTTCGCGCGTCACTCTTAATACCGACAGCGCGTTGGCGATCCATTTCGACGATTCGGTGCGCCGCGTGGAACTATTGCAGGGCGAAGCTTTTTTCGAAGTCGCCAAACGCGAGCACCAGCCTTTTGTAGTAACGGCGGAAGGCCGTTCAGTACGGGCAGTCGGCACGGCGTTCAACGTTCAGCTTAGGCCGTCTCAAACCAAAGTCGAATTAGTCGAAGGTATCGTCGAAATCGAGGACGGTCAACACCGCGAACGCCTGCACGCCGGGCAAACCGCGCTGATCGGCGCCGACCACATCGCCGTACCGACCGCAAGCCCATCGGCAAACATGGCGCTGTGGCGCGAAGGCTATCTGCAATTCGACGGCCTGCCCTTGCGCGAAGCCGTTGCCCAAATCAACCGATACCGGCCGGGACGGGTGCTGTTGCTGAATGACGATCTGGCCGATAAACGGGTCAGCGGCCTGTTTCGCCTGGATGCGCTGGATCAGGCCCTGGCCGGCCTCAAATCCGCCGTGCCGGAATTGCAAACAGTCGGCATTACGCCGTATTTGGTGGTGCTGCGCTAATCGGATTAGCTTTCGGATGTGGTTTTTTGCAAAGTTTCCGTCTTTTTAATATCAGCCCAAAAGCTGCCTTATAACGAAGACCGAAACCAGGAGAATTCATGTCCATCCCCAAACATCGCAACACCCTTGCCCTGCGCCATGCCGTCAAGGCCGCACTACTGATGACGATGGTTACCCAGGCCGCCCATGGCGAAGCTGTCAACGGTAAACTTCATTTCGATATTCCCGCCCAATCGCTAAACCAGGCACTGATGACTTTCGGCAAACAAAGCCGGCAACAATTGATGTACAGCACCGACATCGCCGAAAATTTTAAAAGTCATGCCCTACAAGGCGATTACACCGCAGCGGAGGCGATTGAAATTCTGCTGGGCGATTCGCCGCTACGAAGCATCACGACCGGAGAAGGCACTATTACCTTACAGCCCAAAGCCAAGGATATGCAGAATAAAGCAGATACGAAGGTGCTAGCGCCGGTGAAGGTGACCGGATATGCTGCCAAAGACGTGAATGCGCCCGATAACAAGGACTATAAAATAACCAATGCCGTTACCGCGACCAAAACCGATACGCCGATTATGCAAACGCCGATGTCGGTGAAAGTAGTGCCGCAGCAAGTCATGAAAGACCAGCAGGTTATCACCGTCGACCAAGCGCTGAGAAACGTCAGCGGCGCGGTTAGCGGCGTAGGCGGTTCCGGGACGTTTTTCTTGCGCGGTTTCGGTAATTACAACGTTTATCGGGACGGCTATTTGAACCAGAGCCAATGGGCGCATACCGAGGACCTTGCCAATGTGGAGCGGGTCGAGGTGCTAAAAGGGCCGGGCTCGATTCTCTACGGCCGAACCGAGCCCGGCGGACTGGTTAACTTTGTCACCAAGCAACCCCTGGATACGCCCTATTACAGCTTGAACCAACAATTCGGTTCTTTCGATCTGTACCGCACCAATGTCGATGCCACGGGGCCTTTAACAGCCAATAAAGACCTCGCCTACCGGTTTAATCTCGGCTATCAATCCAACAACACTTTTCAGGAATTCGGCAGCGAGGAACGCCTTTTTGTCGCGCCTAGCTTGCGCTGGAATATATCCGACAAAACTTCGTCGACTTTGAAAGTTGAGTACAGCGATATAAAGGAAAACGGGCGCGGCATGGTGCCTATAGTCGGCAACCGCCCGGCCAATATCCCGCGCGAGCGGAATTTGGGCGATCCGTGGAATCTCCAGGAAGACGAGTACGTGATGGTGTCTTTAAATACCGAGCATGCGTTTAACGATGCCTGGAAATTACGCCATCGCTTCAACTTCACCAATCACGTTTTAACAATGACGGGCCGTTTGGCTCCCGCCGGCGGTCCCGGCAGGACATTCTTGCCGAACGGCAATATTTTCCGTGCTTTCTTTGCTCAAAACATAGACGGCGACGATTATCAGCATAACTTTTTCAACGCACTGGAATTGACCGGGAAATTTAATACAGGCTTTGCCAAGCATACCTTATTGGTAGGCGGCGATTACTATCGTTCGGATTACCGTTCGACGTGGGCGGGTTTTACCCTGGCTACTCGCGATTCAAGCAATCTATTTAATCCTGTCCACCAATCGGGTCCTCCGGCGATTTTGCCAGGCACTATTGAAACCGGGAATTTCTCATTGCCTTGGTTTGGCCTTTATGCGCAGGATCAAGTCGAGTTGCCTTATAACGTTCATCTCTTGGCAGGCTTGCGCTACGACAATGCCGAGTCATCTGGCACCAGCAGCGCCGGGCCGGTTCAAGATTCCAGTTATGATAAGGTTTCGCCGCGCGGCGGTATTGTTTGGCAGCCTATCCCTGAGCTGTCTTTATACGGCAGCTATACTGAAAACTTCGGCGCGCCGAACAATTTCTGGGCAAATACCGCTCCTCTGCCGCCGCAAACCGCGGAACAGTGGGAAACCGGCATCAAGACCGAACTGTTCGGTGGCCGGTTTAGCGGCACTGTCGCTTATTTCGACCTGACAAAGCAAAATCTACCCGTGATGGTGGATGCGAGGACGATGCGAGCGATAGGCGAAGCTGAAAGCCGGGGGATTGAGACGGATTTTACCGGCGAAATCCTGCCGGGCTGGAATGTGATCGGCGCCTACGCTTACACGCCTTTCGCCAAAACGCTTAAAGACAGCATTGGCGCCGGCACCGAAGGAATGCGCCTGCATAATGCGCCAGTCAATAGCGGCAGCTTATGGACAACCTACGAGTTTCAACAACCGGTTTTACATGGGTTAAAAGTGGGCGCGGGCATGCAGGCAGTAGGCCAGCGTGAAATCGGTTATGATGAAACGGCCCAAGCCCCCGGTTATGTAACAGCCAATTTGATGGTTAGTAAACTATGGAAAGTCGGGGCGTCGCGTCTCACCACCCAGCTTAATGTCGATAACCTGCTCGATAAAACCTACACCGCCAGTACTCAATCAAGCGGGCTAAGTTCATACGGCGCGCCGCGCACGTTTATGGGGGCTATTAAAATCGAGTATTGAATGTAATCCAAGCCATGCGGGTTGCTGTCAGCGCCGGACGGGGCATGTTGCCCCGTCTGAAACGTTTAGCACAGATTAAATGTAGCTATGAAGTTCATGCCTTGTAGAAACGTTAGAGCTGTAGGACGGATTCGCGCTAGCAATCCGCCATAATCGGGATGATCTAATCCGATCCCCGTTTGGACTCTTCCAAGCGGGGATTTTTTATGCCCGATTGTATTGGATATTGTGCGTCGCCTAAAGCGCCTACTGTTGGTGACTGGCGGTTTGCCGGCGAGAAACCGCCAGGCCGTAGGGTGCGGTGAGGAATGAACCGCACCGCTCGCGCCGTCCTCGATTGATGCGGTTCACTGCGTTCACCACATCCTACACTCCAGCAGTTCGCTCATTTTTTAAGGTAGCCCGGTAGGGAGGCAACGCTAACGATTCGGTCAACTTTACAATTCCAATAAAACGTTAGAAATGACACAATTTTAGGCGCAACTATTGAGGCGGGTTCGGCTAATCAAGGTCGCTCCTCCCCCTAAAAAATAGGCTGTTGACGACTTGCAGAAAATCCCAAACTGGGATCAAATTTATACCTCACTCGGTCACGTTTGCTGAAAATAAGTACATAAGCAACCGCCTATAAATCTAGGCTTCAGTATTTTTTAAATCCGCAATGGCGGCAGTGCGGAATATAGTTCACTTCGATCATGGAACCTCAGCGCTACTGTCCGATCAAATTGACCGGGCAGCCAGCCATGTTTAAACTTAAGTTTAAACAATTTTAGGAGGCTATTATGACTGAAGCAATTCTTGACATCAAACAGCGGGGTAATAATCTGGGCGTCCGATTACCTGCCGCAATTGCTCGAGAAGCACATTTGCATGTCGATCAGCGTGTTCGTATTTCTGTCGAAAACAATCATGTAGTGATTACGCCTATTGACGACGCTCCCCCCTCACTGGAACAGCGAGTGGATGATTTCGATCCTGCGCGTCACGGCGGAGAAGTTATGACGACCAGTCAAACCATTGGAGCAGAGCGTTGGTAACGCCCAAAAAACTGCGCCCTTGGGCGCCGGATCGCCAAGACATTATCTGGATTGCAACCCGCAAGTCGGGCAAGAAATGCGTGATGTCCATCCGTTTCTGGTGCTTTCGCCGCGCATCTTTAACGAAAAGACCTCGCAGGTCATTGGATTACCCATGACGACAGCAGAATACAATGTCGATAATCCATTCGCGGTGGCAATCGGCAATGCTTCCGGTCGCAAGGCCGAACAGACCAGCTATGTTCTCTGTCACCAACCCAAATCATTCGATTGGCGTTTGCGCAAAGCCAAAGCACACCCGCTTAAATCGTTGCCGGATAGTCTATTTGTGCAAGCATGTGACCGGCTAAATCAGATCATTCAGTTGGGTTAAACTTAATTTGAATTGCAAAATCTAAGCTGAACGGGGCATGTTGCCTCGTCCTATGCCTTGCCGACGCGCCTTTTGAAAAATTCGCTCGTCTTATGAAAAATATGAATGTAACCTCCGGCAAAACTGTGCGATATGCCGCACACTAAGGCATATCACACAACTCTCCCAATCTATTCAATGCCGCCGGAGCATTGATGGTTTAAAGCAATGCCGCCAATGGCCTATTAGACCGGCAATAAAAAACTTGACTCCCACGCTCCGCGCCGCCCGTGCTGTTTTCCGGGATTTACACGGTGCAGCCGCATAACGTGTCACCGGTGACGTACCGCTATTGCCTGCCCGCTGTTATTCGTTACCGGTGTGATCCGCTGGCGGCAAAAGCGGCGGGCGAAGTCCGCAAAAAAGACACACGGCGAGCAATTGCAGAGGACATGAACTCCAGATACACTGGCATTCTGCTTGTTGCTGAGCAAAGCCCCGATCAATTAAAAATAACTTAAGGAGTGGAAATGATAAAACGACTATTTTTTACTGCGGCAATGATGCTGACTGCCTCTACAGGCATGGCGGGAACTATCGCGAACGGAGTCTGGTCGCCGAGCGGCTGCGGCAGCGAGCCCGTGGTTCCGGTTATTGACCCAAGCAGCGTTGAGACGTACAACCAAAGCGTCAAGGCAATCAATGACTGGCAGCAAAAAGCCAATGCCTATAACGGCTGCGTGATAAAAGAGGCCAACGCCGACAATGCACTGATCGCCAATGCCGCAAATGACGAACAAGCCCGATTGAAGGCGGCCATGGAAAAACTCCAGGCTGAAACCACTGCGGCCAAGGATAAGCTGGATAAGAAGTAGAATACGGTTCAGGCCTGAACCGCGAACGCCCCTATAGAGCACATCGTTTGCGCGCTATATCTCGAATGCAAAACACGGCATATGACATGCGCGAGTGTGTGATATGCCGCAGTTTTTTCTTAACAAGCTCCTCGTGTCGGCTTCAAGCATAAGGTAAGTTATTGCTTTAACAAGCGGTTGCAATGACCGGCAGGTTAATTGCTGAAACAGTGCGCTTTTTAAACAAAAAGGACTCATTTGTTTCATGCACAAACTCACTCATTACGCCGTCGCAGAATTAATTCAGGAGCATCGGGAAGAATTACATGGTTATCTGGTGCGTCAGACCCGTTGCTCGGAAGCGGCGTCCGATATTTTGCAGGATGCTTTTTTACGATTGATACATTCAGACATCAAAAACGACCTCAAAAACCCCCGTGCTTTTTTGTATAAGATCGTCAGCAATCTTGCGATAGACCATCTTCGCAGCAGTAACCGCAGAGTAGCGCGGCATGCTGACGAATCCGAATTGGCTTACCAAGCGGACCCGACGCCGTCGATTGAGCATCAGCTTTACACTCAGGAGCAAATAGCCCATCTGCGGCAAGCGGTGTCCGAGTTGCCGCCCCGGTGCCGTGAAGTTTTTATCAGGCATAAGTTCAAACACCAGCCCTATTCTGTAATAATGGATGAACTCGGTATTTCCGAGAGTACCGTTCTTAAACACATTGTTAAAGCCATGGAACATTGCCGGCGCAGAATGCGGGAGCTTGATTCACCCGTCGGTCACAAGGTTACGGAATAAACATCGCTCGCATAGAAATATAAAGACGCGCACAAACGTCTCAGCCTAATAACCTTTTGAGTTTCACCATGCCCGAATCTAACCGACAAAACAAAACGGCAATGCAAGCCGCCTATTGGCAGGCGCAGTTGAGTTCGGATCTGGTAACGGAACAGCAGCGGCGCGAGTTTGAAGTTTGGCTGAACGAACGGCCTGAAAACAAAATGGTCTGGCAGGAAATCAACGCATTTTGGCTGGGGCTCGACAACCTGACTGAAGCGGATATTACCGGTACAGCAAGCGGCCGGGTTATCGCCTTTAAAACATCCAATTCAAGTAAGCCTGGTTTACGATTTGTCCGGCCTCTGGGCATCGCCGCCTCGCTGTTGCTGATGGCATCGTTGATGTATACCCAGGCCGGATTTTATTTTGCGGACTATACAACGGCTCCCGGCAAGCAACGTAACGTCACGCTGGCGGATGGTTCGGAAATAATAATGAATACCGACACCGCCGTTTCCATCGATTATTCGGCACAGCGCCGGCAAATCACCCTGCATGACGGCGAAGCCTATTTTGTGGTTGCCCCTGACGCCAAGCGTCCTTTTGAGGTGCAAACCCATTCAGGCCAAGTCCGCGCTTTGGGTACTGAATTTAATATTAAAACCCGGCGGAAAGACGTGACTGTCACCGTTTACCAACACTCCGTCAGAGTCACGTCGGAAAACGGAAAAGTCTTAGAAAGCTTGCCCGAAGGCCGGCAGGTGGCTTTTTCCGATGACGCCCTGAGCGCCGTTACAACCGCTAATTTACAACGCGGTCAGGCTTGGAAAAATCAACGTATGATTTTTCAGGACAGGCCGTTGGCTGAAGTGATAGAAGAACTCAACCGCTACCGTTCCGGCAAAATCATGGTCATGAACGACGCCATCAAAGCCTTGCCGGTAACCGGCGTGTTTGCGACCGACGATACCAATGTCGCGCTGCTTACCATCGAACAAAGCTTGCCGGTTACCGTCACCAAAATCACCGAAAAACTGGTGTTGCTTTCTGCAAAGTAAAAAATAGCGTAAGTGCGGCTTATCTTGCATTTCGTCGCGCCATGTATTTCAGTCAAAAAAAAATCAAAACCGAATAGATACTCTTACAGTGCGCTGTCGTCTTATCAAGACTTCAACAATAACTAATAAGGAGTATTCATGAAATTTACCAGAAATTCCGCCGTCCTAATGTTACTGGCCATTATGCAGGCAAGTTCTGCAATCGCCGAAACCGGGCGGAAGCAGAATTTTAATATACCGGCCCAATCTCTTTCTTCCGCGCTGCTGCAATTTTCCGAAAACACCGGCATTAAAACGTTCTTTAGCGCCGATGTAGCGCGCGACATAAAAACGCCGGGCGTATCGGGAAGCTATACGCCGCAGCAAGCCTTGGAGAAATTACTGTCTAACACCGGTGTTACTTATCGTTTTACCGACACCGAATCGGTGACGCTTGAAAAAATTCCGGTTTCTAAAGCCCCCGGTTCTACAACCTTATCTGCCGTAACGGTTAAGAGTGAAAGGCGCTATGATCCTAACGACCCTTATAATAAAGACTACGCGGCTCCCAATTCCAGCTTCGCCACCAAAACCGACACGCCGATCATGGAAACGCCGCTGAATATTCAAGTGTTGCCGAAAGCGGTGCTCGATGACCAGCAAGCCATTAAGATGGATCAGGCGTTGAAATATGTCAGCGGCGTCACTACCGGCCAAGCCGCCGGAGGCCTTACCGATCAACCGACCATTCGTGGATTTTTTAACTACAACCTTTTCCGCAATGGTTTCCGTATCGATGCGTCAGGCCCCGAAGGCACACGGAACATGGCGAACGTACAAAGCATAGAGGTGCTCAAGGGGCCGGCAGCTATGCTCTATGGACGGGTCGAACCCGGCGGCATGGTTAATATAGTCACTAAAAAGCCTTTGGAGACAGACTATTATTCGGTTCAGCAACAATTCGGCTCTTTCGATTTATACCGTACCAGTATCGATGCAACAGGGCCGATAGCCGGTAACAAGAACCTGTTGTATCGGATGAATGTCGCGTATGAAAACAGCGGCTCATTCCGGGAGAACGTGGATTACGACAAAGTGTTCGTCGCACCGGTTCTGCAATGGAATATCAGTCCGCAAACGACCGCGCTGTTAGAACTGGAGTATCGCAAAGAAAGCAATGTTTACGATCTTCACGCCAGACCGTTGATCACCGATGGAACCAGAGCTGACGGCACCTGGATCAATCCGCGTTTAGCGGATATTCCGCGCGAAAGAAACTTGATGGAAGACAATCGCAATCATGTGGAAGACAAACTGATCGGCTTAAATCTTTCGCATAAGTTCAATGACGACTGGACCTTAACCGAGCAGCTTAATATTCAGCTGTTGGACAGGGATAGGATGGTTATGACGCCCGGAACACTGCTGGCCGATAAACGGACATTGAACAGAACATTGCTCACCAGCGATTTTTTTACCAACAACAGCTATTTTACGACGACCAATTTGACCGGCCATTTCGACACCTGGGGGTTGAAACATACGCTGTTAATCGGGGGCGATTATTACCTTCAAGATATGAACTCCGTCGGTTACAGCAGCACCGCCGCGAGCAGAATCGATATTTACAACCCTGTCCATATCGGCAATCCGCCCGTCAATCCAACGACGCGCGCCGCCCAATCCTTTCATACTGAAACGGATTTGTACGGCATCTATGTACAGGATCAAATCAAGCTGCCTTATGACGTCCATGTGATGGGCGGTTTCCGTTATCAGGATGTTGAGCAATACGACGTGATTGCCAAGCAGGTCGCGCAAAAAGCCGATGCGGTGACGCCACAGGTGGGCGTGCTTTGGCAACCGATAAAATGGCTGAGTCTTTACGGCAACTACGTGGAAAATTTTGGAACCACCAACGGCATGGGGGTGGGCAATACATTTTTGCCGCCGCAAACCGCGCAACAGTGGGAAGGGGGCTTTAAAACCTCATTTTTCGATGATCGTTTAAGCACCACTATTTCTTACTACAACTTGACCAAGCAAAATATTCCCACGACAGATCCTGCCAATCCGACTTTTAGCATTGCTGCCGGCGAAGCGCAGAGCCGGGGCGTGGAAATGGATATTAAAGGCGAAATTTTACCGGGATGGAAAGGCATCGCCACTTACGCCTATACCGAAACCGAGGTGATCAAAGAAAACAACCCGAACGCTATACCGGTCGGCAGCCGTTTACGGGGCATTCCCGAACACACTTCCACATTATGGTCGACTTACGACTTCCAGAAAGATTACCTGCGTGGATTCAAGGTAGGCGCCGGCGTGGAACTGGTTAGCGCCAAAAAAGCAAGCCTCGATAAAAACGACTTCAATTTTGCCGGTTTCGGTGTGGTCGATTTACTGGCGAGCTATACGCGGAATGTCGCCAAATCCAAAGTAACGCTGCAATTGAACGTCACCAACCTGCTGGATAAGGAATATGTTCACGATGGTTTTGCCGGGCCCGGTCAAACCAGGGCTACCTGGGGTACGCCGCGGTCTTTTATGGGATCGGTGAAGGTCGAGTTTTAACCGGTATAGCTGGTATGTTTTAAAGCAATGCGGGGAAGATTACTCTCGGTATTGCTGCGCATACTGCATTGTCAGTAGTCACCTTAGAAATATGCATGAAATAACTTGAGCAAGTTTTTTTAAACCATGAAGAACATGAAAGGCATGAAGGATTGAAGTCTTCATGTCCTTCATGCTCTTCATGGTCATTGCGTAAATTAATTTATGTTTGTTCCTTGGAGAAATAAATCATGCAACAACCTCTTGACGATTTTCCGGTGCTTAACCCAATGACGATAGCGAAAGCCGATACCCATCTGGCCAAACTCAAAGCCCGCCGCAAACTGTGGCTGGATGTGCATTTATATCTCGGCTTGATTGCCGGGGCGATATTGGCTGTCGTCGGCTTGACCGGCGGCATTCTGGTGTTTTATCAGGAAATGCAGGAAGTTTTAAACCCCGAGCTGGCTATTGTTTCCGTGCCGCCCGAAAATCAGAAACAATTGCACCGTTTGGACGACATCGTTGCGGCGGCGGAAACGGCCAAACCGCAAGGCAGCCGTTTTTTCAAGGTGTATTATCCCCGCAAGCCCGATGTCGCCTATAAATTCCTGTACTTTGTCAGGGCTGAAAGCCAAGCGAACAACGGCGACGGCTATTACATCTTCGTCGATCCTTACACGGCTCAGGTCAAGGGCTTGCAGCTCTGGCATCCCAAGGATCGTTACTGGGGACGGCCGTTGGTCAGTTTCCTGATGCAACTGCACTGGTGCTTGTTATTGGGCAAAAAAATCGGCGGCGTGCTCAACGGCATTTTGGCGGTGTTATCGGTTATTTCGCTGTTGACAGGCCTGATCGTCTGGTGGCCGCTGACCGGAAAATTCAAACAGGCCTTAACCTTCAAGCGCCATGCCGGCGCCGTGCGTTTTAACTTCGACCTGCATAAAACCGTCGGTTTTTATTCGGCAGTCGTGCTGCTGCCGGTGTTGTTTTCCGGGATTTATTTTAATCTGCCGGATCAGGTCAACGTACTGGTCAAGTTGTTATCGACGACCGACAGGCCCAATGCCTTCAGCACTATTCCTGCCGAGATTCACAGCAGTCCGCCGCAAGCGGGCCGGCAGCCGGTAAGTTTCTCGACAGTGGAAGCCATTGTGCAGAAACGTTCTCCCGCCGGTAAGTTATGGATGCTCAATGCGCCGAAAAACCGGGAGGATGTCTATATGGTAATGAAAAAAGACGTCACCGAAATAAGCCGGTTTACCGGCTATCGCGATTTCGCCGTCGACCAATACAGCGGCGAGATACTCAAAGTTTACGACAGGGGCAGCGGCAGCGCCGGCGATATTTTTCTGGATTGGCAATGGCCGTTGCATAGCGGCCATGCTTTCGGTTGGACGGGACGGATTTTGGTGTTACTTTCAGGGCTGGCTTGTCCGGTTTTGTATGTGACCGGGGTGATCCGCTGGCTGCAAAAGCGTAAGGCGAAGCAAGCCAAATAGGTGGGGCGTGGAAACCGCTCATGCTTCGATAAGACTCTCCTGAGCGCAACCGAAGGGCTCGGCACGAACGGTTTCCACTCGCTCCAACTGATAAGCACATAGCTTAGGAACGTGCATGAAATAACTTGAGCAAGTTTTATTTTTCATTTTTTAACCATGAAGGACATGAAGCGGCATGAAAGGTTTAAGGATATGGTCAGTAATAACGTCCCGACATAGATCGGATGAAATTTTTCCGTTCGCCCTGAGCTTGTCGAAGCCTGTCATAAGCTTGTCGAATGGGGGGAGGCGGAAAAATTTCGATCTACCGCGTCAAGCCGATCATGCTTCGACAGGCTCAGCACGAACGGCTTGACGACCGAAAATAGTGATTTCGGGAAGTTATTTGTAACCAGATCCTAAGTCTTCATGCTCTTCATGGTAATTGCCTAAATTAATTTATGCACGATCCTAAACAGCCTTCAGCGCCGTTCCCGATGCAAGGGCTGGTGTTTAACGTCAAGCCCTAGTGCTCAGTCAGTATTGATCTGTCGAGTAAAAATCGTTCAACTCAGCGTAAATCCGCTCATCCTTCGACAAGCTCAGGACGAACGGATTTACTTTTACCTGACAAAACAAGAATGACTGAGTATTAGTGGTGCTTGGCAATTTGCTTGGGGGAAACGCCAAAATGCTTGGCGAATGCCGCGCTGAAGTTGCTGGCATGCTGATAACCGACCAAGTCGGCAGCAACACTGACATGGCATTGCCCGGTTTTCAGCAGCTGATAGGCGTGGTTCATCCTGATTTCCAGCAATAAGCCGTAGGGTGTGTTGTTTAAAAAATGATGGAACAACTGCTTTAACTTAAGCTGATTGGTTCCGACCCGCTTGGCAAGATCCGCTACCGAAGGCGGATGCCTGAATTCATTAAACAAAATATCGCGGGCCAGCATCGCCTTGGCCTGGTCTTGTTGCGAGAACTTTGCAGAATGTTGCGGCGCATCCTGGAAAAGATGGTTCAATTCAGAGGCCAAAACAGTCATCGCCAGTCCGCGCCTGAAAACCGGTTTAACTTCATCGGCGACATTGCAGGCCGTTAACAACTGCACGGCCAAAACGCCTTCTGCCGAGATAGGCCGACAGCTTAACAAACGCATGTCCATGCGATTAAGCAAACCTGCCGTTTTGGTCTTGCCGAAAACCCGATCCAGCCAGTTTTTACCCATAGAAAACCGCAGCTGAAACATGTCTTTCTCCGCTTCATACTGACGCTCCCCGATGCTTGAACCGAACGTTGTTATCGACGTGTAGCCCTGCTTAAACAAGAGTTCGGAACCGTGGTTGTTGATGAAGCGGGAACGGCCTTTTATGCCGAGCGTTACCACCAAACGCGGTTCCTGCTGCTCGATATTGCTTAATACGGCGACGTTTTTCCGCGGCGCGTAACGGGTTTCTATATAACTAAAGTCCTGTTCCAGCTGGTAAGCCTTTGAATAGCCGACTCCCAAGTGATCGGGTAAAAGCTGTTGCAGGCACTGCTCCCCCGGCAGGAATTCGGTTGACAGCTCTTCGTTTCTGATACTAAGCGGCGGCATCTTCGGTTTTTTCCTATCAAGTTGCAAACACGATCAAGAACATCAAGCACAAATCACGCCTTGATTTCATTATTCAATATTTTTAGGGATTTAACCTGCAAAATCCGGTGAAAAAACGCAGGAATGCTTAGAAAAATAGGTCATATCCCGCACTTCGGCATCAAAAATAGGTCATATCGCGCATAAATTTGTCCGGCTACGTTTGCCATACAAAACATTACGTTTGCCATACGAATGAGTCCCGGCCTGATTGCCGTTATTGGATAAACTTTTTCCGATTAAACAGCCGGGTCAATCGCACAGATTGATTTGAATGTTGAATAAAAAATGCTCAGCCAATGCTGAGTTGTATTTTCTGCTAGTTAATAGCATTACTTAAGTTGGAATTATTATGAAGTGCTTACGCTCCAATCGGGTTGTTACGCTTTTACAGTTAAGCGGCCCCTTATTATGTCTTCCTTTTTTTCTGAGTTCCGCCGCAATGGCGAAAGAGCAGCCAAAAACAGCTGAAGCAAAGCAAAAAATAGCGAAAAAACAGCCAAGCACCGAGCTTAAAACAATGGTGGTGACGAATAAGAGTGAGCAAAAGCTTGCCGCCGCCAGTGCGGAAGTTGCGCTTTCTCCAGGAGGCGTCAGCGTGGTTGACATCAATGATTTACATGATCGTAACATTTCCAGCGTAGCGGATTTTTTCCGCTATGTGCCCGGCGTTTGGGCGACCAGCCAAAGCGGCAACGACGAAGTGTTTATCACCAGCCGCGGTTCGAATCTGGATGCCAACAACTTTGCCGGGAGCGGCGTTAAGTTGCTGCAAGACGGCCTGCCGGTTACTGCCGCGGACGGCAACAACCACAACCGAATGATCGATCCGCTGGCCTCGAGTTTTGCAACCGTTGCTCGCGGAGGCAACGCGTTTAAGTACGGCGCCAGTACTTTGGGCGGCGCTATCGATTTCACATCGCCCACCGCCCATGACAGTCCTACCGCGAGGCTCTCGCTCAGCGGCGGCAGTTTCGGCCAGTTCCTCGGACGCGGCACGGTCAGCAAGGTTTTCAATGACAGCTTCGACGGCCTGTTGACTCTTGAAGGAAAGGAATGGGACGGTTTCCGCGACCATAACAAACAGGATCGCTTTGGCGTATACAGCAACTTCGGCTGGAAAATATCCGACTCCATCGTTAACCGTACCTTTGTGAGCTACATTAAAAACAATCAGCAGTTGCCGGGCCAGCTGACTCGGGCTCAATTCGACGCCAATCCCTACCAAGCCAGCACCCAGGCTATCGGCGGCAATTATCAGTTGAACACCGAGACCGAGCGTGTCGCCAACAAAACAACCTGGACTATTGATGACAAAAGTTCTCTCGATGTCGGTTTTTCTTTTGAAAACCAGCACCTTTATCATCCGATCGTGGATACGGTGCATTTTTTCCCCGGCGATACCGCGGACAGGTTCAGTCTGCTGGTCGATTCCGTCCAGCAGGACTGGGGTACGACAGCCCGCTACAACCTGCGCCTGGATAGCCATGACTTATTGCTGGGCGTGAATTACGGCACCAACTCGGATAAAGGCGGCAACTACACGAATGTCGGCGGCAATCGCGGGCCTATGACCAATCAAATAACCAAGGAAGCCGATAATGTCGAGATTTTTGCCCAGGATCATTGGCATATTACCGATAAATGGACGTTGACGCCTGCCTTGCAAGGCGTATTCGCGCACCGTGAAGTCAACAACACAAAATTACCCATTCCCCAGGACGCCAACTTCAATGTGTATTCTCAAGGCGGCAACCCCAGCAATGACTATAGCGGCATTAATCCCAGCTTAGGCTTGATGTATAACCTGACCAAGAGCGCCAGCCTTTACGGCAATGTCAGCCGCTTGTACGCGCCGCCGACTAACTACAATATTTCGGACAATATCACCGCCGGCTTAACCACGACCGATCTGAAGGCGATGGAAGGCACTTCCGTCGAAATAGGCACGCGCGGCAATCAAAAACTCGGCAACTTAAGCGATGTGAACTGGGATTTGGCGCTGTATTATTCATGGCTTAACAACGAAATTCTATCCACTACACCTCCAGGCGGGTCTGCCAAGGCGGCGAATTTTGATAACACCATCCATGCAGGCGTTGAAGGTTTAATCGGCGGCAGCTTTGCCCTGGACGGCAAGGGTACGCATACGATCAAACCCATGCTGACCTACACTATCAACCATTTCAGCTTTGATAATGACCGCACTTACGCCAACAATGCGTTACCGGCTGCGCCCAAATACTTCTTAAAAGGCGAGGCCATTTACCACCATGCGAGCGGATATTTTATCGGGCCTACTTTCGATGTGGTTGGGAAGCGCTGGGGAGACTACGCGAATACTTATAAAATTGATTCATACGGCTTGCTGGGCATGCGCACCGGTTGGTCCAATAAAAATTATAAAGTGTTTCTCGAGGGCCGGAACTTGCTGGATACCAAATACGTTGCCAATACCAATATTATGAACACCGCGACGGCAACGGATGCGATGTTAAACGCCGGTGCGCCAGTGTCATTTTATGGCGGCATAGAAATCACGTATTAATTGCTCATCAGCTTTACCTCGCATCCAAGAGGGCGCAGACCGTTTTACGGATGTTGCCGTATTCCTATGCCGGACAGCATGTCCCGTCCGGCATAGGAACAGGTCCCAGCGGCATACACTCCAAGCTGTCTTATCATTGTTCAACCAAGGTTTTCAATCATGCCGATACACGTCTTTAGGCAGCCGTTCTATAAATGCCTGCCGGTATTGCTGTTCACGCTCAATGGCTGTGTAGCAAGCCAAGCCCCCATGCAAAAGCCCGATACAAACGCCATTCTGGTACACGCAGAGCGGGTGTTTGACGGCAATGATTTTAAAACGAACACATCGGTCTTAATCGAAAACGGCAAAATAGCCCGGATCGATAGCCGCGAATCGTTCCGGCACATTACCGCGAAAGAAATCGACTTGGGCGACGCCACGCTGTTGCCCGGATTTATCGAGCTGCATGCGCACATAGGCTACCACCATATTCCCGGCGACACCGTTCTTAAACACGGCATCACCACCGTGCGCGATGTCGGCGGACCGGTGCATCCACCCTACGGCGGCGACGGCAGCCTGAGGGTGCTGACTTCCGGGCCGATTATCACCGCTCCCGGCGGCTACCCGATACCCAGCCTTGGCGAAACCGATATTGCGATTCCTGTTGCGACGGCAGAGGACGCACGGAAAACCGTTCGCAACCTGGTCGAAAACGGCGCCGCAGTGATCAAGGTCGCGTTGGAGCCGGGCGGGGAGGCGGGCGCGCCCTGGAATTCAGAACATGGCCACGGCCATCCGTCGGCGCATCATGAATCAGGCCACCAAAAGCCCGGATTGCATCGGCAGTGGCCTTTGTTGCCGGAACGGACCGTGCAAGCCATCGTCGAAGAAGCGCATCGCTTAGGGCGAAAAGTGACGGCTCATATCGGCGAATCCGAAGGAGCGGAACTGGCGATTAACGCCCATATCGACGAATGGGCGCATGTGCCTTGCGCGGTCATCCCCGAAACGCTGCTAAAAAAAGCGGTCGCGCAGCAAGTCAAAATCGTCACGACGATCGATACCTTATCTAAATGCCCCGGCGTTGTCCGCAATGTGCAAACGCTCGCCGGACTGGGAGCCGAGTTTTTATACGGCGCTGAAATCGCGCATCCCGATATTCCCTGGGGCATCGATGCGCAGGAGCTGATCTATATGATGTCGGTTGCAAGAATGCAGCCGCTGGACGCCTTACGCGCGGCAACATCGAAAGCGGGGCGGCAGCTTAATATCCCGTTGCTCGGAACCTTGCAAGCGGGCGCGCCTGCGGACATGATTGCCGTGAAAGGAAATCCGGTTGAGACGCCCAAAATCCTGGAATATCCCGATCTGATCATGTCGGGCGGCAAAATTGCGGTTAATAATTTTGAAAAGAGCGTGGATGAGTAATGGGTTAAAAAAGTGTAATTTGCTCATATAATAGCCAATATGACATGTTATCAAGAAATTACCTGCCCGAATTGTGGCAGCAACCAAATTATGAAGTGGGTAAGCGCAACACACAAAAAATTGAACGTAAAAATTTGAATTTCAGAACCTGGATTAAAAGACTCACACGAAAAACAATCTGCTTTTCGAAGTTGGAAACACTGCATGACACTGTCATCGGATTACTGATTAACAAGGTCGAATTTGGCTTGGATATTCATGCAAAATTACAGATTTAACCCACCACCAAAAAACTGAGTAATTATGTTAGCCGCTTTCATGCCCTACGCTTTCCGTTTTAAGCCTATCAGGTTCTCGATCGGCACTGTGTCATATGCCCTGATTTTTCTGTGTCAAATGCCCCCGCCCATCGTCTAGCCGTTTGCCCAAGCCCAGCAACCACGCCGTTTCGCTGCGTTTTTACAGCAAAAACCAAGATATTTAGCATTTAACATGCCATTTGTGGCGGCATATTGTCGCGCGGCAATATGACTCATTTTCAAGGCCGCTTTTATTCCCTAGAATGCACGCAACTCTTGTATGCGCTCCCTCTCCTAAAGGGACTAGAGTCAGCTATTCTTCCTCTGTGTGCGGTCAGCAGCCCTGGCCGCATCTTTTTTAGCCTACAGGTGGAATCATGAAACGGAATTACCAAACAGATACATCTTTCATTATTAATGACCAAGATTTGGTCAAGCAAATCGCCTTCCATGAAGCCGGTCACGCAGCCGCGATTTATCTTTGCAATAAACAAAAACAACTACCCCCGGTGTTTTTTCAAATCAGCATCAAAGCCCTGGATCGCCAACAAGACAGTCCCCTGAATACCTGCTTATTGACTCATGACCGCTTTGCCGCAGCCGTAGAGGGAGGCCGCCTGATTCATAGCCTGCCGGTCGCGCTGCTTGAAAACGCTCATGACTTATCAATCGCTGATCAAGCCGCCTATCAGACCGCCTTTGAAGCGGATATGATCAACCTGTTGGTCGGCCCTTTGGCCGAAGCAAAACATGTCGCCCTACGCGATGACGAGCTGTTTAACGCCCGGCTGGTTAACCTCAATGCCCTGCATAATTACGGCGGCAGCTTCGATCTTGAAAAGGTTAACGAATACCTGGACATCTTTATCGCGGATCGAAGCCGGCACCCGGAAAAGTTGGCTGAGCTGTTCAACAAAGCCTTTCAATTCATCAGCTCGCCGGTTCACTGGCAAGCCATCGAGCGCTTGGCCCGTTATATTCTTAATAACAAGGAAAACATCATCAGCTGCGAAGCGGCGATTGCGGTGCTGGATCAAAACAAGGCTATGGGTGGACAAATGTTTTATTGATCGCCCGGATCACGTCTATTCCGCTTGAACAAACAAGAAACCCGCATGCCGCAAATTAACCAGCCATTAAACGGAAAAACCGCTCATGAAAACCGATAAGCAAGTAACCGATGTGGAACATATCCTTACCGGCAGTGACTCGATTGTTTCCAAGACCGATTTAAAAGGCATGATCACCTACGTTAACGATGCTTTTGTTCATATCAGCGGATATTCCAGAGAAGAGCTGATCGGTGCGCCGCACAATGTTGTGCGTCATCCCGACATGCCGCCCGAAGCGTTCGCGGATTTATGGACATCGATGAAAGCAGCCCGACCGTGGACCGGCATCGTCAAGAATCGCTGCAAAAACGGCGATTATTACTGGGTGCTGGCCAATGCCGCACCTATTTATGAACACAACCGGCTAACCGGTTACATGTCTGTTCGCAGCAAACCCGACCGCGAGCAAGTCAAGGCGGCAGATGCGGCTTACCGGTTATTTCGCGAAGGCAAGGCCCGCAATCTGAAAATTCAGGACGGCAAAATCGTTAAAACCCAACTGTTGCAGCCGTTCAAATTATTCAAGGATTTAAACATCAAATCCCGCCTGATAGCGATTATCGGCCTGCTGTCTATACTGCTGGCGGTTGTCGGCGGTATAGGGTTGTTCGGCATGAGCAAGGCCGAAGACGGTCTGCGTAATGTGTATGAGGATCGCACCCTGCCGATCAGTCAAATTTCCGCGATTCAAAAGCTGCTGCTGACCAATCGGTTGAACATTGCCGCAAGCCTCAATAGCCCGACCCCCGAGACGATCAAAAAAAATACCGCCGACGTGGAGCAAAACATCGAGCAAATCACCCGGCTTTGGGATGACTTTAGGGCTAGCCGGTTAACGGATCAGGAAAAAATACTGGCGGATCGCTTTGCCGAGAACAGGATGCGGTTCGTGGCGGATGGATTAAAACCGGCCATTGCGGCATTGCGGGCCAATGACATAGGGCTGGCCGCTAGAATCGCGGATAGAATCGACGGCCTTTATCTGCCGGTCGGAGAGGGCATCCAGCAGTTGACGCAATTGCAGCTGGATGTAGCCAAACAGGAGTTCGGGGCCGCCCGGCTGCGTCATCAAACCATCCGCACTCTATCCATCGGCCTGATTGCGGCGGGCATTGCGTTGGTTATAGGACTCGGTTTGGCGCTGATTCGCGTCATTGTCCGGCCGCTGGAAACAGCCATTGCCCACTTCGGCCAGATTGCCCAAGGCAATTACAATAACATCATTGAGATTGAACGCCGGGATGAGATTGGCAAGGTGATGGAATCCCTTAAGGCAATGCAAACCAAGCTGGGTTTTGATGTTGCTGAAATCAAACGCATTTCAGACGAGAACCTGCGGGTCAAGATCGCGCTGGACAGCATCTGTACCGGCGTTATGATCACCGACAATGAGCGCAACATCATTTATGCCAACAAATCGGTGGTCGATATTCTCAGCAAAACCGAAGCGGATATACACGAACAATTGCCGAACTTCACAATTGACAATCTGATCGGCACCAATATCGACGACCTGCACAAAAAACCGGCGCATCAAGCCCAGTTGCTATCATCCTTAACCGGCACCTATAAAGCCGACGTACTGTTGGGCGACCGCTCCATGGTGGTGACAGCCAATCCGATGGTTAACGCACAAGGGCTGCGTGTGGGCACGGTGGCCGAATGGCTGGACCGCACTACGGAGGTAGCGATGGAACAAGACATGTCGATCATTGTCGAGGCCGCCGCAATGGGCGACCTGAGCGAGCGCTTGGACTTGCAGGACAAGAAAGGCTTTATTCTCCAATTGGGTACAGACATGAACCGGCTCCTGGAAACCAGCGAGAATGCGCTTAATGAGGTTGCGCGCGTACTCGGGGCCTTATCCCGCGGCGACCTGACTGAAACCATCACCAACGACTACCAAGGCACTTTCGGGCGGCTCAAGGAGGATTCCAATACGACGGTCGAAAAACTCAAAGAAATCATCGGCGTAATCTGGCATGCCACCGACAATATTAATGCCGGATCTAAAGAGATTGCTTCGGGCAACAATAATTTATCGCAGCGCACCGAACGGCAGGCCGCCAGTTTGGAAGAAACCGCCGCCAGCATGGAACAACTGACCGCTGCCGTGCAACAGAATACTAAAAACGCAAAACATGCCAACCGGCTTGCAACGGACGCTTCCGAGATAGCCGGTCGAGGCGGCCTTATTGTCGGCCGGGTTGCGGCTACGATGGATGACATCAACGAAGCTTCACACAAAATCGGCGATATTATTTCAGTAATCGACGACATTGCTTTTCAAACCAATATTCTTGCTCTTAACGCGGCAATAGAAGCCGCCCGAGCCGGCGAACAAGGCAGAGGTTTTGCAGTGGTGGCTATCGAAGTGCGCAACCTTGCGCAACGTGCGGCTTCGGCGGCGGAAGACATTAAAAGTCTGGTCGGCGATTCGGTAGAGAAAGTATCGGACGGCAGTCAACTGGTCGTTCAGGCGGGTCAAACCATGCAGGAAATACTCAACTCTATTCGCGGCGTTACGGCCATTATGTCTGAAATTACCGTCGCCTCGATTGAGCAAAACGCCGGTATTGAACAAGTCAATCAAGCCATCGCGCAAATGGACGATGTCACCCAACAAAATGCCGCCCTGGTTGAACAAGCCGCCGCCGCTGCCGAGTCGCTTGAAGGACAGGCGCAAAATCTGGCTGTTACTGTGGGCGGCTTCAAGATAGACGAGCAATCGCGCCATCGGCTGAAAGCGGTAAACGAGACGAAAGCCGCCCGCCCAACAGTTCCGGGAATCCGGCTGAGCGGTCATAGAGGGCATCAAGAGCACGGTATCCTGGACATCATAAAAAGCCACGGCAATCACGCCCACCATGCGCGGGAAAGTATCGCGGTCACCAAGCAAAATTCTCAACGGGTGGCGGTTGTTAACGGCGATTGGGAGGCGTTTTAAATGTCTTGGATAGAGTGTTTAAACCTGAAATAAAACAACTTACTTGTCCGGCGGATAGATGAACGACATTCATTAAGCCCCCCGCCAGCCGCGCTCAAAATCAACTTTAAGGTGTTGTCCGGTCTCGCCAGTAAAGGATTGATAACTATTCGAAGCCCGAGTTCGGCCATTTCCTGCCTTTCAAGGAGAGTTCTGGAACGGCCGGTTTATGTCGGAAACTGCTTATTCATAACGTAAAGCTAACCGGGCGCGGTCACGGAAAGCGTAAATTGTAAATAAAGAATCAAATGGCCGCGCTCCGGGTGAGCGCGAAGTCAGCGGTTTTTGGGCCAACGTCTCGGATTACGAGCATCATGTAACACAGCAAAAATATGTATGAGATTGCCCCGTACCGCATAAAACAAACCGTAAGGGAATCGCGGAAGGAGAGCTCGGCGAACATTGGGAATTACCTCGGCATAAAGCAGAGGCGCTTGTTCTAGCCGCTTTAGCTGTAACTCCATTGCGGCGATGAACTCTTCACCGAGACCGGGGCTTTGCAATTCATACCACTCTTGAGCTTCGCCAATTTCACGCAACGCTCGCGAAGAGAATTTTAGGCGGAACGCCATGAGCCATCTTTAAGGCAGGATTTCACCTGCTCCCAAGAATAACCAGCTTCCGGGTTTGCCTCAAACTCCGCCATTCGCGCTTCGAGCTCAATCTTTAGTTCAGGCGAAATCTCCACGGCTTCAGGCACCGCTGCAACACTGTCCCAGATAAGCTCAACAAGACGAATACGCTCTTGTATCGGAAGTTCAAGAATATCGGAAATAGAAATATTGTTCATGTCGGACATTGTACCCCTTTTCAGAAAACACGCTAACGTTACGGTAAGGGGCGCGCCGCTAACGGAGCTTTAGCGAAGCCACCGGATATTGGTAAAAAACAAAGCTTCAAAACCGCCAACGGGCGGCGCGTCCCTTTGACCGACTTGTTAGGCTAGACATATAAGCCAAGCTACTCAGTCACCTGCAGCGCAAACGGGGCGCGATGGACCCCCACCTGACTAGATGTCTTTCTTTTTGTCGCTTCGTTTCTTCTCCTGTTCATCAAGGTATCGTTGCGAGAAAAGGTGTAACGAAGAAGTTTCAATGTTGTCGTCAAACTTAGTGATCAGCAGAGTATTACCTTGAGAATCGTTGACTCCGCAATCTATCTGGTGAAATGACGCCCCCATTGCGTTAGAGACAATGCTTTCATTACATACCAGCATTGGGTATTTGCTCTTCACTGCTTCGATAACCCTGTCAAAACCATCCGGTTTAAATATGAAAGTGAGCATAACAAGCTTTTCGTCACGAAATGTAAAGTCAACATCATTTAGCATATCATTCTTTGATCTTACGCCACCTATAGTGAAACCTAGTCCAGCTACACGTTCACTTGCACTTTGTATAGCTTTCATCTGGCTATCAATTTTTGCGTAATTAGCATCATGCTCGGTCATGCCAATTTTTATGCCCTTTATTTCTAGCACCGAGGGAGAATAAGCGACTTTTTGGTTATCAAGAACCATCGCAATTATTTTAGGTATGCCCCCACCTAAAAACATCGCAAACGAAATTACCGTAGTTAGGATTACAGCAATAATAATTTTATTTTTCATATTTGTAACCCTTCTAAATTTCTACAATAAACCATATGCCGCCAAATTAATAGTCAAGGTCGGGCATGCTGTTTATGCCCGACATTAATTCGTTCAAAATGTAAGGTTAACCGTCTCGCTCTGTCGTATCAGTTGCATCAGACCAGGCGTAATAGAGTTCGTTTTCATATGCTTCGGTTCCATCAAATCGAAAGGCTGAATTGGACGCAACGGCTTCTAGCTTTTTCTGCAATGCGACAAGGGGAACAACGGCCTCATCCTTTAGGTGGTGAAGAACACCATGATTTTTGGATTCTGAGCTCTCGTATCTTGCCCAAGTTTCCGAGGCCTCGAAGGACTCAACCTCTTTCACTAGCGCGCCAAGTTCTTCTGGCGGCTCAGAGAAGCCATAGTACCTACAAGTATTTCGGAGGTCTTCAAGCAATTTGGATATACAGTGAGAATTCTTGAACCTCTTCCGCTGGTTGTTAGTGGGAACGGCCTTGTTTCCAATGGCCTCAGCATATTCATATACCCACGATAGAAAACGTTTTATAAGCAGCTCCAGAGCGTGCCTCTGCATGTAGAACGTCGGCAGCCCAATGTCATCAAGTGTGTCGGTAGCGGCACCGTGACTCACCAAAACATCAGCAGCTCGCAGATACGCTTGGAAGTAGCTTGGGGATCGCCATGCACCGCCGAATCTTGCAATGCCATTTGCGGCGTCGGCAAGCTCCAATTCGGGGGGTTTGCCAAATACGATCACGTCACCTTTCGGGTGTACGGGCTTTATGTAAATCGGAGGATTAAAGACGGCCATGGAATAGACGGCTAACGTGGAGGTAAGGGGCTGCGCTTTAGCGCAGTCCCAGCGCAGCGAACTTGACCGTAGGGTTAGGCATAGTTTCAGAAGAGTGCAGCATAATCTTGAGGGTATTTGTTTTTGTACCAACGCATAAAGTCACCGTAGCTAGCCTTATAGCCATATTGGTCTCTAAACTCAGATAGAGCAGTGAGCGGCGGAACAGATAATTTTGGGAAACCACCGGCTTGTGCAGCTAGCAAAACTTTTAGCTTTTGATCTTGATTTTGGAGATAGTGCAGTTGCCTTAGGCGAGACAACTGATAGTGCTCAGTTTTCTTCTTCCCAGTCTTCCGCTTTCTGTGATCTGGATAATCTCCCAGCACTAGCAAATTTAAGCGAGAAAGTCCTTCCACGTATCCGGGCCAGAAAAACTCTTCTTTCAAGGATTCATTTGCAGCGCAGAAAGCTGAGCAGATCATGAGCCAATGAAGTTCATCGGTTTCAATATTTGTACGTGCGTATTGATAAAGTTCATCCAGGGTTTTCTTAAGTGTCTTTTTCCATTCGGCAGGCGTTCGCTCTTGCGCAGTTGCCTCTCGTGAGGCCTCCCCGAAAAGACGCCCTAGCTGAACTTGAAATGCCCTTGGGACAATGGTGTTCATATATGCCTAACAAGTGATTATATAGTTTTCTGTATATCTACCACAAAACCTGCTTCGCCACCATAAAATTATAATATACAAGGCTTTTCCATTTCTGCATATCATCTTAAATGCGTGATAACCGGTGTCTACTTGAGACCAAATTGCTGTCGTTTAATCAGACGAGGTGATCGACAGCAAAGGGGCGACAGCGGCTATTCTACATTTCCAAAAAACCACAACCGCTACTGGCGTGATTCTATTGGTATCGATAGCTGGGCTTACAAGTAAAATGATCAATGCTCAAAACCTGTCTGGTATTTCTGACGCAGGAAAATGCGATTTAAACAGTGAACCGCCGCCACTTTGAATATTGTCGGTTTTGTCTGGCACGCAGACAAAAATAAACGCCGCATAATCCCGTATGGGATAATAATCGCTTTATTCATCACCTGACAACGCCATGCAATTCCCCATCCAACGCCTGCTCAACCGGGCAACCTGGCTTAAGGTTCATCTTTATCTGGCTTTAATCGGCGGCTTCTTTTTTGCGCTGATGGGGCTGACCGGCAGCATCAGCGTTTACCGCGAAGAACTGGACGAGCTGTTGAACCCGCAGCTGGTTATCGAGCAGCCGTCGGGCAAGCGCCAGTCGCTGGATAAAATCATGGCCGCAGTGCAGGCGGCACATCCCGAGCGCTACGGCTCCTGGACGCTGGAAATGCCCAGGTCGCCTCACGGCATGATTACCGCCTGGTACGACAAGCCCAGAGAAACCTTTTTCGAGCTGTACGCGCCGCTGATGGTGTCGGTGAACCCGTACACCGCCGAGGTTGTCGCCAGCCGGTTCTGGGGGCAAACGGCGACCACCTGGCTGCTGGGCCTGCACACCCAGCTTAACCTTGATAGTTTCGGCTGGAATGCGGTGGGCGTTTTGGGCTTATTGCTGATGGTTTCCGTCGCTACCGGCGTTTATTTGTGGTGGCCGGGTTGGCGGGGAATTTGGGATGCGCTAAAGGTCCGCCACAATGCGGGCATGATACGGCTTGCGTTCGACCTGCACCGCCTGATCGGGCTGCTTAGCGCATCGATTTTGTTATTGCTGTCATTCACCGGCTTTAACCTGAGTTACCCTTCGATACTGGAAACGCTGACCGGCTCATCCGGCATGGAACACGGCGAAACGGGGCGCGACATCGTCAGCACGGCGACTCCGAACAATCACCCGGTCAAGCTGGAATCGGCGGAATTTGTCGCACGCGGCCCGTTTCCCCGCGCCGAGCTCAGGCGGGTCACCACGCCCGCCGGCGACAGCGGAATTTATCGCATCAATTTACGCCAAGGCAGCGAAATCAACCAGCGGCATCCCTACACCACGGTCTGGGTGGATAGATGGAGCGGTCAGGTCAAGGAGGTGCGCGACCCGTCCGGTTTTAGTCCGGGCCAGACTTTTGCGACCTGGATATGGCCGATGCACACCGGCGAGGCTTTCGGCGCAACTGGCCGGTTTATCTGGTTTCTTTCCGGCATCGGGCTGTTTATTCTCTATGTCAGCGGCCTGCTGCACTGGCTGCACCGGCACGGCAAGGTCAAGGATCGGAAGGTGAATTTTATCGATAAGGATGCTGCGGCGGCCGCGCTACGACCGCTGGTTTACCGCTTGCAGGACGCTGTCCACCGCGCAGGCCCGATGCTTTTCAGGCTAAGCGGGCTGCTGCGGCAAAAGGCAAAACTTTATGCACCGCAGATAAGGAAAGGCTGTGCAATGCTGTTGCAACGGCTGCGTTCGTTGCTAATAAATCTGATAAACCGGCAAAAGCGGATAGGGAAAAACAACTGGGAGTGATGCCAAGACCGTTAAATTTATTTTATATGTGAGGGAGCGTTGGCTGGAGTGCAAACTCTGCTTGCATTAGCGGGCGAAGCCCGCACTCCGAATGCCCGACATTGGGGATAATGCAAGGGCTGGGGAGCCGTGTAAATTGAGCTGCCTACACCAAAATCTACGCGGCTAATATTTCAAATTAACGCAGCAGATCCAATGCCTTTTCAGCGGCTTTTTGTTTAGCTTTTTTCTCGATTTTTTTCTCGATCGCCTTAGTGGACTTAGGCGCATTCTCAACCTGTTTTTTCAATTTTTGAGCGGATTTTACCGCTTCGGCGGCTTTTTTTGCTTCTTCCGGGGTTGCTTGCTCGATTTTCTGCTTAACCGCGTCCTTGAGCTCTTTTTTCGCTTGATCTTTGAGTGCATCAGGGGCGTTTTCTACGCTCTCTTTTAATTTCCGGGCATTTTCCAACGTTTGGTTTACAGCCTTGGCCTTTTCAACAGAGTCCGGCGCTACGGCTGTGGCGGTATCTTTAGCCACTTGTTTCGCCACTCCTTCAAGTAAACTTTCTTCGGCCAACACTGAGTTTGAGGCGAATAAAAACAGAATGGATAAAATCGCTTTGTTTCTCATCTGGACATCCTTTAATGGGTAGTGATTTGAGCCGACAGAATACTACAGCGAATCTTGATCTGCGTGTTTTTTGGCTACCTTAGCTCACATATTTTGAAATTCGTCCCCATAAATGCGGAAATTGATTTTTTATGGTCCGTTGTTCCGCCAATTCCATATCCTCATATTCAAATCCGGGCGATACCGCTTCGCTGATTAAGCCGAATTCGCCCGTCTCTAACTCGGTTGCCTTCCAGCAACCGCCTCGAACAATTAATTGCAGTTGCTGTCCCTTATCAAGGTCACTGCCTAGCACCGCCCTTTCAAGATTGCCGTCAGGATGGATGATGAAATAGGTCAACGGGGAACCGCCGTGAAAATAATGAATAATGTCCGACTTGTTTTTATGCAGATGGCCTATCGGACTGTCGTCGGTCAGCATGTAAAAAATAGAGGACAGCAAGCATCTCGGTTTTGCATCGGAAGATATGCCGGTTTTCAACTCGGAACGATAGGTTCTGGCAAAATAACCGCCCTCGATATGGGGCTCCAATGATAGCTTCTCGATCAGTTGTTGCTTGTTCATGCCGTCTTGCTGAGCGCCAATAATTTTTGGTGAATAGCTGCTTACTTCAATGAATCTTCAAATTCACTGATCAGCCTTTTCTGCATCGTTTCCGGCATTTGATAGGTATCCATATCCCACCCCTCCAAACGCAATACATCTTCAAGGCATTGTTCCAACTGGGCATGCGTTTTTTCGACTGTATCGGCAATGGCTTGATGTACGGCTTTATCCGTGTCAGTCAAATTCAGGCATTGTTTTTGATAATTAAATAAAGCGCGTTGCTCGTTAATCGCTTTACAAACTTGCGCCGGACAAGAGCAGGTGTAAACAAGGGATTGTTGTAGAATGCTGGTAATGATTTCATTTGAAAAACGGATATTCATATATTTTCCTTACCCTAAATGGACGAAGAATGTCCTTATTATCCCTCATAAGGGGCTCAAGCTCTAATTATCTGCAAAGCCTCTGGGTCCTCCGTATATCGAAAGTACGGCAAGTTCGCCGGCTGAACCGGGGGTAAGGCGAATTCAAAAATACTTCGACTGCAAGGATGCCGACGCTTTGCGGGAAAAACTGTGAACTACAGGGGAAAGAGGCTGTATGCATATCGTAAAAGCGACCGGCTGACCGCCTTTACGATGAAATCTAACAAACCATCAGCCGTTGAGAAACTGGCGGTAAAAAGCGATTAATTAGGCATCGCTGCTAATTTTTGTTGAACTTGAGCCGTGACATCGATCTGTTCGTTGGCATAAATAACGCCGTCGGTCAGCAATAAGTCAAAGCTTTGCTCTTTGGCTATGCCGCGGATAACTTCAACAATGCGGCTTTGCAATTTGCCCAATTCTTCATTGCGGCGAACATTAAAATCTTCGCTGAATTCTTGTTGAGCTCTTTTTGCATCTCTTTTTTTGTTCAGAATATCTTTTTCCATGTTGCCGCGTTCTTTTTCGCTCATCACGGCTGCATCACGGGTCATTTTTTCATCCATGCTTTGGATTTCTTTTTGCTGGGCGACTAATTGCTTATCGCGCGGCGAAAATTCTTGTTCCAGACGTTTTTTGGCTTTTTCGGCTTGAGGAGCTTTTTCAAGAACGGCGGGGATATTGACAAAGCCGATCTTTAAATCAGCAAAGCTTACGTTGGTGATAAATAACAGTCCTAAAAATAGGGCGATTTTTGTTTTCATTGTTAAACAGGTCTCGGGTTATAGTGGAATAAATAGTGCTTGAAAAAAACTTGGTAGTTTTGCTGAATTATAAGGGTGGCGGGCTTATTAAACAAAAAGATTTGCACAAAACTGCGTTGGAGCCTTTAGTTTTAGCGATGTAGAGGCAATCGGCGACCGGTCGGCCGCCATTTATGCCCTGCGATTTATCGATTGTTCACGCTTTGTGACGCCACATATCCAAATTTTTTATTCCTTAGCGGCGCGCCTGACTGGCGCACTTGATGCACATCGTGGTGTAAGGCACGATTCTTAAGCGTTCCTTATTGATCGGTTCGCCGCAAACCTGGCATGATCCGTACCCGCCTTGATCTATTCTGGCGATAGCCTCCTTGACCATTTCTATTTCCGTTCTGGCCGCATTGCCCAAGCTATCCAGAACTTCGTCATTCTCGGCTTGGGCCGCCTGCTCTTCAAAGTCCTTGTCTAAAGGCTCTTTGACATCGTGGGTGATTTTAGCCAACCGATCGTCAAGTTCTTCCAGCATGTCGATTAAACTGTGGCGCACTTCTTCATATTCTTTCATCGCAAATCCCTCTTTGTGTCCGGCCTTAGTGGAGCTTTAATCTTGCTCTATAATAAAACCGAATTTCATTAATAACCCAAGCATCCTATCACCCCCCATGCAAAATGCAATCGATCAACTTTTAGATTCAGCCAATCAGGTCATACTCGGCAAACCCCGGCAGGTTCGGCTTAGCGTCTGCTGCCTGCTGGCGCGCGGCCATTTGCTGATAGAAGATATTCCCGGCGTCGGCAAAACCACGCTGGCGCACACCCTCGCCAAACTGCTGGGTTTAAACTACCAACGGATACAGTTCACCAGCGATATTCTTCCCGCCGACATCATCGGCGCTTCGGTATTCGATGCCAGGAATCACGCATTCAAATTTCATCCCGGCCCGGTTTTTAACCAGATGGTGTTGGCCGACGAGATTAACCGCGCCACGCCCAAGGCGCAAAGCGCTCTGCTGGAAGCGATGGAAGAGCATCAGGTGACAGTGGAAGGAAAAACCTATCAACTGCCTGAGCCCTTTTTTGTGATCGCCACGCAAAACCCGTCCCACCAGATAGGCACGTTTCCGTTACCTGAGTCGCAATTGGATCGGTTTTTAATGCGCATCGAACTGGGCTATCCCGATCATCAGGCGGAAAGGCAATTGCTTGCCGGACAAAGCCGACGTAATCTGTACGAATCGCTGCCTGTCCAGCTGCCGCCGGAGCAATTACAACAAATACAACAGGCGGTTAGCCAAGTCCATGCGTCGACCGCCCTGCTTGATTACTGCCAAGCCATCATTGGTTTCACCCGCGAGTCGTCCGAGTATCACTGCGGCTTGTCGCCCAGAGCCGGGCTGGCGCTACTGACAGCGGCCAAAGCCTGGGCGTTTATGGACCGGCGCGATGCGGTTATCCCGGAGGACCTGCAAGCCGTACTGGCGGCCGTCGCAGGGCATCGGCTGCGGGCGGGCAATACCGATTCGGAAGCCATCGTCGCGCCGATCCTGGCTAACGTCGCAGTCCTTTGAACCTGAAAGAACGCTTCCGGCTCAGCCGGTTTATTTCCGGCGAAAAAGCCGTTGACGAGCCTGTCACCTTAAACCACCGGCGCATCTTTATTCTGCCGACGCAACGGGGTTTGGGCTTTGCCGTGCTGATTGCCCTGCTGTTGCTGATTGCCTTTGTCTATAACAATAACCTGGCCTATATGCTGGCGTTCTTACTGGCGAGCGTTTTTTTCGTCACCATCCTGCACAGCTACAAATCGCTATCCGGCCTGGTTGTGCAAAAAGGCCGGAGTAAAGCCGTGTTTGCCGGAAAAGCCGCCGGCTTCGAGATCCATATCAACAACCCTGGCGATATGGAACGCCGCCAGATACATATTAAACTGCAAGACAGTCAAAGCCTGACAATGCAACCGCAAAGCACGGCGCATATCACGCTTTATTCAATAACCCGGCAAAGAGGCTGGCACGAAGCGGGGACGGTCACCGTCTCCAGCACGTTTCCGCTGGGCTTGTTCCGCACCTGGTCGCCGATCCGTTTTAATCTCAAGGCCTTGGTTTATCCAAAACCGGCCCATCTTGAAATCCCTTTTCCGGTAACGCCGTCGGCGCAAGGCCAACAGGGGTTCAGCCGCAAAAGCGGCGATGACTTTTACGGCTTGCAGCAATACCAGCCCGGCGACCCGATCAAGCACATACACTGGAAAGCGTTTGCCAAAGGCTTGGGTACGTTCAGCAAACAATACGGCGGCGAAGATTCGGCCCAAATCCGGCTCGATTACGAGCTGGCGCCCGGACATGATGTTGAACAACGCTTAAGCCAACTGTGCCGCTGGGTAGTCGATGCGGAACAAACCGGAATCAGTTACGGCTTTTCTTTGCCGGGACTAAAGCTTCCTCCCGATAACGGCCCGGCGCATTATCGAAAATGTCTGGAAGCGCTGGCGCTGTTTTGATGATGATGAAAACGGAACTCGACAAAAACGTTTTAATCTTTTTACTGTCCGCAATCGGGCTGATTGTGTTTCCGCATGTTTACCATATCCCGACCGCCGTTTTCGGCTTTTTTTGCCTGCTGCTGGCTTGGCGATTTGCCGGGGTCTGGAAGCCAAACCTGCTGCCCGGAACAGCGGTTATTTTTTTGCTGGCCGCCTGCGGAATCGCCCTATTGTATAGCCTGCATCAAGGCATATTCGGGCGCGATGCAGGCACCAATTTGTTTATTACCGCGCTGGGACTGAAATTATTGGAGATTAGAAAAGAGCGCGATCTTTACCTGATCAGCTATCTGGCTTTTATCGTCGCGGCCTCGCAGTTTTTATACGAGCAAAGCATACTGATGGCGGCTTATATCCTGCTGGTCTGCTGCCTGCTGTTGGCGACGCTGGTCACGATTAACAGCTGCAAGGCGCAAACGCTTGCGTCATTAAAAACAGCGCTGATTATCACGGTTCAGGCGATACCGATTGCGGTGGCCCTGTTTATTTTATTTCCCCGCCTTGAAGCGCCAAGATGGATGCTGTTTAACGAGCCCCGGCAAACCCGGTCAGGCTTGAGCGATACTATGGAACCCGGCTCGATCAGCAATCTGGTCAAATCTTACGAACTGGTGTTCCGGGTAAAATTCGCCGGCGCAATTCCGCCGCCTGAGCAACGCTATTGGCGCGGCCCGGTTCTTTCTTATACCGACGGCAAGCGCTGGACCCCGGCGGCTTTCCTAAAACCTCTTAAAAGTCCAGCCGTTACCGGTGCGCCTTATCAATATACGATGCTGATGGAGCCGCAGGATAAAAACTGGATTTTTGCGCTGGATATGCCCAAAGGCTTTTCCCCGCCTTTAAGCCTGAATGCAGGCTACCAGCTCATTACGTCAGACAGCCCTGGCAAGCGCGCCGAATATCAAGTGACGTCCTATACCGACTACAACACCGGTCCGATCAACCCTGGCGAATACAGAACCGCAACGCAGTTGCCCGGCGAACCCTCGGACAGGATCAAACAGCTGGTCAGCCGCTTGCACGGCTTCGACAGCCCCCCCGACGACTTTATAAAACAGCTGCTGAACCATTTCAGGGCTGAAGATTTCCATTACACCTTGACGCCGCCGGTGATCGAAGAAAACCCGATTGAAAGCTTTTTATTTAAAACCCGTTACGGTTTTTGCAGCCATTACGCGTCCGCCTTCGTGTATTTAATGCGCGTCGCCCATATTCCGGCGCGCGTCGTTACCGGCTATCAGGGCGGCGAGCTGAACCCCGTCGGCGATTTCCTGGAAATAAGACAAGCCGACGCCCATGCCTGGGCCGAAGTCTGGCTGGAGAACCGGGGCTGGGTCCGGGTCGACCCGACAGCCGCGATTGCGCCGGAAAGGATCGAACCGGAGATTAATGTAACCCGGCAAACCGCCTACGGTATCGCAACAGCCGACAAATACCTGCCGCTGCCTGCTTACAACTGGCTGAAACATACCCGTCAGCTGTGGACTAGCGTCGATTACAACTGGCAACGCTGGGTCATCAATTACGACAACAAAAGCCAGTCCGGCTTCCTGTCGTCGTTCGGCATTAATGACCTCAAAGCCATGATTTACTGGATGATCGCCGTCATAGGATCGATCACCGCCGTGCTTTGCTGGTTTCTGCTGTACCAAAAACCGAAAACCGCCGACAAAGTTTTGCTGATCTATAGCCGGTTTTGTAACAAGCTCGCCAAACACGGGCTGGTCAAAAATCCCGGCGAAGGGGCTAAAGACTTTGCCGAAAGAGCCAAAATAAAACTGCCTGAGCGGGCGGAAGCCATAGACCGGATCACTGCGGTATTTATCAGGTTGCGTTACGGGCGGACTGCAACCGGCGAGGATTTGCAGCAATTGAAGACGCTGGTTGGTTTGTTTAGAGCCTGATTGAGTCTAAAAACGCAGTTGAGTGTTCAAGATCCCGTTCGCCCTGAGCCTGTCGAAGGGGTGAACGGGATCTTGAATGCTCGCCAAACGGAGCATGGTTCCAGTTCCATGACGCATGGCTTTATCTGTAATAAACCATTCATACGCATTTTCCGCTGGCCTGCTACTACGCCAAGCCTATATTTCAGACCTTGAATTTATCGGCCAAGCCTGTAGTTCTCTGGATTTTCTGCCGGACTGCCGCGGCAAACACCGCCTGATCGGCGACCAGTTTGATAGTTTTCTTTGCCCGGGTAATTGCGGTGTACAGCAATTCCTTGGTCAACACCGGGTTGACCGCATCGGGCAGGACGATCAACGCTTCCTCGAACTCGGATCCCTGGCTTTTATGTATCGTCATCGCAAAAACGGTCTCGCAATGCGGTACGCGGGCGGGCAGGTATTTTTTGACGCTGCCGTCGGCGCGCTGGAAAAACACCATCAATTTTCCTGTTGCAACATTGTCCGGCATACAAATGCCAATATCGCCGTTATAAAGATGCAGCGCAGGATTGTTTTGGCTGACCATGACCGGCCGCCCCGGATACCACAAACCGGACAAATCGACCCGCTGTTGCTCGGCCAGTTTTTGTTCGACCCGGTAATTGATGTCGGCCACGCTATTTTTGCCTTGCCGGTTGGAACACAGCACCTGGAAACGGCTGAATGCCTGATAAATCTGCTCGAATCCGGCCTTGGCCTTAATCAACTGCAAATACTCCGCTTGCTGCGCCGCGACGTAATCGATTAAATCTTCATCGAGACATTGCACCGCATCGTCGTTTCCGTCGGATAAAATTTGCCGGGCGAGTTCATCCTGCTGATGGTTGACCGCTTCGGCCAGCTCTTTTATCGCGCCGCCGAAACGGTGCGATTTCTTTAAGGTGTAGACGTTGTCTTGCAAGACCTCGGCGATAGCCAAATCGGCCAGCACCGCGCCGGATTCGACCGATGCCAGCTGATCCTTATCGCCCAACAAGATCAAGCGCGCGCCGGGTTTTAACGCGTCGAGCAGCTTGCTCATCAAGGCCAGATCGACCATCGATGCTTCGTCAACCACGACCAGATCGTAGACCAGCGGCTTATCGGCGTCATGCCGGAAATACGGCGACGGCGGCATGGCGCCCAGTAAGCGATGCAGGGTGGTTACCGTTTCCGGGATATGATTTTTTATCGCCTCCGAACACGGCAGCTTCGCTTTGCTAAATCCGATCGATTCCTGAAGACGCATCGCGGCCTTTCCGGTCGGAGCAGCCAGGGCGATATGCAGCGGCTGTTCCGCCAGCTCCTGCAACAACGCCAGAATTTTAACGACGGTAAAAGTTTTGCCGGTTCCCGGCCCGCCGGTAATGATGCTGAATGCCTGAGTGGCGGCCATTTTTGCCGCCTCGCGCTGGTCATCGTTTTGATCAAGCGCATCGGCAAAATATCGGTCCAGCATCGCGTCCAGTTTTTCAACAGAATGCCCGGTTTGAGCCATCTCCTTGATCTTCATCGCCAGCCGGTTTTCGTAATGCCAGTAACGGTGCAGGTACAGGCGGTCCTGCTCGATAATCAGCGGCTGCGGACCGGCTTGCCCGGCAGCAGCCGTCTCTGCCAGCCCGGAAGAGAGCAGCAATGTCCGTGCGTTATCGTCTATCCGGATGCAACTGTGGCCCTGGTTTTGCTCGTAAGACGCCGTCATCACGATAGCTTCGAAAGCCTGTCTTTGTCCGGGATCGAAGTCGGTGCGCTGACTCAAAAATCGGGCAAAGGCGGCATCCAGGCGGCTGAATGATCTGTCATCGTCTATCACAGCTCTCCCCCAAATAATGCCGCCAAGGCTTCAACCCGCTCCAGTTCGGGCCTGTCCCGATAAACGCCGCTCATAGGCTGATCCGGTTGCATGCCGCGCACGAACAAATAACGCACGCCGCCAAAATGGGTTTCATAATCATAATCCGGCAAGCGCGTTTGCAGATAACGATGCAGCACGACCGTGTAAATCCAGTATTGCAGGCCGTAATTATGTTCGCGCATCGCATCAGTTAAGCTGCCGGGGCTATAATCCGGCAGCCCGTTGGTTTTATAGTCCATCACATAATACTGGGGCGTGGAACCTGGAAACGCGCAGACCAGGTCGATAAACCCGGTCAGATAACCGCACATCTGCTTGGCCGTCAACGGCTGAAAAGCCGGGGTATCGCGCAAGATCCGGTTGATCTGGGCCGCGTCCATCGTTTGCATCGACAAATAAAACGGCATTTCCTTTAAACACAGCTTTTCTTCAAGATTCATCAGGCAAAAATCGGGATTTATCTCGGACAGCGGCGTTGTCACTGCGGCTTGCAGCAGCTCGTCCAGCATTTGGGGACGTTCCAGTTTCAGGCCGTAACGCTGGCAAGCCTTGTCCCGTTGCACGGAAATATCCTTGCGCTGGGCAAGATCGATGAACCGATTGTTTTCCAGCAAATCATGCACGATATTCCCGACATGCGCGCCTCTGGGTAATTCCGGTGTTTCAGCGCCGGGCTCGATCCTCACAGTCGACGCCTGTTCTCTTGCCTTGTCTTCCGGCAGCTCCGGCGCATCGCTCAGGCTTAATGCCGACAAGACCGTATAACTGCTCATCTGCCAGTTCGTATACAGCGACCTTTTGCGTTTTTTTGCCTGCAATCGGCTATCTGGGACGTTTTTTTGGTAACTGCCTACTATGTCGCCCGGCGCCTCCAGCAGCCGGTAATCGGCTTGATCCTGAAAGGCTTTCAGCTTTGCCTGTTGCGCGGAAAAATCCGCCTCCGCAAATTCAAGCAGCCAGGCCATCGCCGAATCGTTCGGTTTATCTTGCGAGCGCACATCCGCCCAGGCAATATAACACCGGTACTTGGCACGGGTAACCGCCACGTAAAACACCCGCAAATCTTCGGCCAGTTCTTCCTTTAAGGCCAGTTCGCGACGGCGCTCGAAATCCTCCGAGCCCAAATCGACGACTGTTTGGCCGTTTTCATGGCACCTGATCAACAACCGTTCGCTGTGCAACCGGTCGCTACGTTGCCAGAGATAAGGGCAAAATACGATTGAATATTCCAGTCCTTTTGAGCGGTGCATGGTGACGATTTTGACCGCGTCATCGTCGCTTTCAAGACGCAGTTGCTGATCTTCCGCGCTGCCCGCTTTGGCAATCGCGCTACGCAGCCAATCCAGGGTTTTGTTAATGCCGAGATGTTCATCGACAGCGGCCTGTTGCACCAGCTCGATCAGATGATGCAGGTTGGTCAGTTGTCTTTCCGCCATCAGCGTTTTCGATACATTGGCCCTGATTTTTTCCTGAGCCAACAAATGCTGCATCATCGCCATCAAACCGGTTTGCTGCCAGTCATGAAAATAGCCAAGAAAGCGCGACACCCAGACGTCCAACTCGATCTCGTTATTGATCAGTTGGTACAGCGTCTGTCCATCTAGGCCAAACCAGTCCAGCGTCAATGCCTGTTTGAGCAGGCCGCTATCGCCGGGGTAGGCTACGGCCTGTAACAGGCGGTATAAGTCTGCGGCTTCCTGAGAGGCAAAAACCGACTCCGTGCTGTTGAGCACGGAAGGTACGCCCGCAAGCCGCAATGCTGCCTGATAGTCCCTGGCCTGGGTATTGGTTCTGACCAGTATCGCAATATCTTTAGGCAGCAAAGCCCGGTTCATAGGTTGCAGCCTGTAACCGCCGGTCAACAAATCGACGACTTCATTAACAACCGCGATCCTGATTTCATCGGCCGCCTTGCCCGCCGTCCAGTATCCCGTTTTGCTGTCGCTTTCCGGCAACTGCCACAGCACCATCGGCGTCGCCGCCCGCCCTTCATGATGTAACTCGCCGCTCTCTGCCGACAAGCCGGGCTCAACGTTGATAAACTCGAGGCCGTCCAGAAAAAACGCCTTGTCTCTTTGAAACAATGCATTTACCGCTTCGACCAATT
>Ga0265297_10001397_pt1 | contig 57025 bp, 89 predicted proteins | sample Munlanlwell13791_FD_192502 | JGI IMG/M metagenome (GOLD analysis project Ga0265297, IMG submission 192502) | Leachate microbial communities from a municipal landfill in Southern Ontario, Canada - Leachate well 137-91 | ecosystem: Engineered > Solid waste > Landfill > Unclassified | place...
TCGGGACACATCGCAGGGCAACCCGACACACTGGTTTTGGGTCTTTGGCGACGGCCAGATCGCGTATGAAGAGCACCCGGTCCACATCTACACCAACCCCGGAATCTACTCGGTCTTCCTCTCCGCGAGCAATGCCGCCGGGTGTTCGCTCACGCGCAAGATCAATCTCGTCACGGTCAAGAAGGCGAGCGCGGACCACAAACCCAAAGTTGAGTCGCCTACCGCAGTGGTCAACGTGCCTACCCCACCGCCGGCCCCGGCTCCCGCCCCGGCGATCGCTACGGCACCCCAACCGCTTCCCCTGGAGCCGGCCCCGCAAGCCCCGGCCTGCGTAACGAGCGTGAAACCCGACTTCATTCCCATGTCCGATATGAAGCTGCGCATGCTCGAGACCCTCAAAGCCGCCGGGCGGAGCGATGAAGAGCTGATCGCGTTTGCCATCAAAGCCGATATCCCGCTCGAGCTGCTGGAGCGGATCGGCGTGCACGTGCAGAAATAACCCCTATAATTTTTAGTGATTCCTGCAATTCCGTAACACCTTTATTTTAGCAACGGCTATTCTCCTGCATGGTAGAGGACGACGATATAGACGAGGAAGAGGGAGAAGAGCAAGTTACTGAATCCCTCCCCTCCCGAATCCGGTTTGAACGCGGATTAGGTAAACTCTGGACCGACGTTGAACAGGACTTTAAACGGACCGGCCCCTACAAGACCGCGCAGAAACCGCTACCGTCGTATGTCTACCCGCTTGTGCGGAAGGTGTTTGACGCGCTGCGGGACCGCGGCATTGTTACAAGCGAAGGCTGGATCGAGCCGACGACCCGGGCGCCCGGGGTGGAGGCGGCGCCGGGCGGTCTCTACGAAGCCCTGATCTGGTACCTCGAGAAGTATCAGGGCACGACCGAGGACGCCGGGATCAAACATATCTCCGAAGAATCGTTCTGGACGCAGGCCCGGTACGTGTCGGCGTTCCTGGTCTGGCTGTATCGGGAGCTGGGGAACACGCCCCTTACTCTGCAGATGATGAACGCGCCATCCGAACCGGGTGGCATGGTCTCGCTCACGGGGGTAGAACAGTTTGCACGTGAAGTCACCGCCGGGAAGCCGAAAGGCGTACACACATCGATCAAGAACTTCATCCACGACGGGTTGTTTGACCGCGGATATCTTCGGCGGTCGGATCTCGGATCGCTCTATACGTCCGCCGGCACGCCGGAAGAGTCCAAAGGGGTTCCGCTCTCCTGGGTTGAAGTCAAATACTTATTCACCCGGCTCCTGCTCGGGCTGGATCCGCAGTATCGCGTCTACTTCCGGTACCTGTTGCAGACCGGACTTCGGCCCAAGCACGCCGTCCGGCTCCGCCTCGCGGACCTCCTGATCAGTGACGCCCAACAGGAACGGCCGGATTGCACCAACGAAAAATTCCACCGTCTACCGGCGCGGTCCTTTTTCCTGGCGTATAACGTGCGGAATAAGAAAAAGACCTCTTCGCTCAAAGGGGTGCCGGAATACGCCTACGTCTCGGACGACGTGTACCGGGAGCTCGTGCGGCTCGGGCAGGAGCAGCTCGAGAAGAATAAACTCGACCCGGCGTTTGCGGCGGAATTTCCTACGCTCAAAAAACAGCGCGAAGCGACGTATGTCTGGCCGGAGAAGACCCCGGATGCGTATAAAACGACGATCGACGCCCGAAGGAAAAATTACGAGAAATGGGACCTGACCGAAGACCTCAAAGAGAAGCTGATCCCCTATTCGATGCGGAAGACCTGGGCGACGGTAGTCTACTACTGCACGGGCAAAGACATCAAACGGGTAGCGGAGATGGGCGGATGGGCGAAACCCGATATCCCGTTCTCCACGTATATTCAGTCCATGTCGGAAGACGACGCCTACCAGATCAAGACCCACTGCAAGATCTTCGTCCCGCCGGATTGCGAGACGGCATTTGAAGAGATGCAAGGGCGGGTAGCCGGCCGCCGGCTCAAGGACACGATCCGGGAGACGCTGCAGACCGACCCCGGCGCCCTCTCGAAAGTCTACGGCATGCTGCAGGCGGCCGGCGTCCCGAAAGATACCTGGACGCCGTTGGTGAAGTCCGTTGCGCGGGAGAGTGGACTCGACATCGAGATTCCCGAAGGTGCCGAAGAGCGCGTTTTATCGATTACCGACCAACTAGAATCGCTCCAGACGAAATTGGACCGTAGCCAGCGCGAGGTTCAAAAAACAAGGGATATATGTATGGATGCTTCAGAGGAGAGTATAAAAACCGTCATTGCGTCACTTACCGACCGGCTAGGGTGGGAAGTGCAGAAAGGGCGGAAAAAGAAACTGCCCCCCCTACCCGAGAACTCCGAAGAGCTCCTCAAGGAGACGATGCAGGCGATGAGCGACAATATGCAAAAACAGTTTGATTTGAAAGCTAAAGAGTTTGAAGGTAGGAAACACCTATGAAACTGCAAGTCCTGTACGATCTTGCGCGATTCTTTCCGCTGATGACCTGGAGCGGAAACGCGGCGGTCCTGGCCCTGGCAATCTCGCTCTTCACGGCGGGCTTCGGGGGCGTCAATTGGTCTCTGGCCCTGATGGCCGTGGCGATCACCATTCTGCTGCAATATGTCGCCCACCCCATCAACGACGTGATGGATTTTGATATCGACGTGAAAGCCAACATCGGCGGCACGAACCGCCGGAAGGTGCTGATTGCGGGTCTGGCGAATGCACGTGAACTCAAAGGGTTGAGTGTGGGGATCCTCGCTCTCTGCGCGGTCCTGGCGCTCCCGATTATCGCGGTCCTGCCCTACGCTCTCCTGTTCGTCACAATCGGGTTCTGCGGTGTCGTCAGCTACAACCTCCCCCCGCTGATGCTCTCGCGGCACCCCTTCTCGGAAGTCGCGGTCTCGTTCGTGATGGTGGTTACGCAGATCGTCGGGTTGGTGTATATAGCGACCGGCGGTTTATTGGTGCCGCTGGCGGTCGTGTTTGCCGTCCCGTATGCGCTCATGGTTGCGTCGTTCCACTGCAGCTATTTTGCCATGGATTTCCTCACGGATCTGGTTGGCAACAAGAACAGCACGGTTGTATCCTATCCGAAGACGAGCTGGTGCTCCCTCTACCCGTTCCTGGGCGTTCCGGTCGTCGTCTTCGTCATGGTCTACACCTGGAATACCGTGCCGATGTATGCCGCTTTCTTCCTGGGCGCCGGGTTTATTGCGCTCTACATCCTGGGCCAGAACGTCGATCAGCTCTGGCAGGGGTTCTATCGGACCCACGGCGGCAAAGTGCTGGAGCAGATGTTTGACAATCTTGCCAAAGGGATCCCCGGCGTGGTTCCTATCCCGGCGGCAACGATGGAAGTCTGGAACAAGACGAGTACCGCCATTCGGGTCAACCTGGCAAACCAGATGATCACGGCGATCGCGGCCGGCCTGCTGGCAGCCGGTACGCTGGTCGTTGCGGCGGTGATCTGAATGCTCGAACCGCTCTATAGCATGCCGTGGTACGGCATGCTGGCGACGATCGGGTTCTTCATCGTCTTTGCGATCGCGTGTGCCGTCGTGTTCGGCGGTCTCTTCCAGGCCCGGCAGTATGTGCACGTGAAGAACACGATCCTGGCTCGGAAAAATCTCAACTACGCCGGCGCTCACGTCGTTTCTATCCCTATCCCGGTCGGGATCCTCAACCCGTTCGGTCCAGAGGGGGCGTTCTCGACCTTCCAGGAATGGCATTGGTTCGGCGCCGGCCTGGCAACGGTCCTCGGGATCTTTGACCGCCGGGAGATGAGCGACGCGGACCTCAAAGACGAGCGAGACGACAAACTGCATTATTACGGCGGGATTGCCGCGGGCGTGCTGGCACCGGCGATCGTCCTGGGCCTGATCCAGTGGCAGCTTAACGGGTTCGACCCCGGGTATCAGGCATTCCTCGGCGCGGCGCTCGGTCTGCTGGCGTATGCCGAACGGTGCCGCCGTCTGCCCCACAACTACCCGGGGTGAGTGCACGTGCAAAGAGTGACTCTGCGGCTCCAGGACTGGATGATGGGCCGGTTCATCGGGGAGTGGAGCGACCAGATCCAGCGGCAGCATGCCGTACCGATCGCAGAGGTTGAAGCCCTTGTCATCCACGGTGACGGACACTTCGATCCGCGATGGGGTATCTACGCCGTGATGAAGAGCGGCCGGGAATATCTCCTGGTCGAGAAGAAGTCCCGCCGGGAGGCAGAACAGATCTTCCGGACGGTATTTGAGGTTCCGCTCCTGGAGGAGTCCGGATGAAGATAGCGATCGCCGGGCCGGGAGTCGCCGGCAGCTACCTCTACCGTCTTCTCTACCTGGACCGACCCAACCATGAAGTCGATCTCTACGGTCTGCCCGAACAATCGACCGAATGCCAGATCCATTCCTGCGCCTGGGGCGTGGCGGATGCGTTCAAAGACCTGCTGCACCATCTCGAGCTCAACCCGTCCGACTACATCCTGCGCCGGTTTGACAAGATCCAGATCGGGGAGATTGAGTATCCCGCACTCTTCTACACGATCGACAAACCGCGCCTGATCACCGATCTGCAGTCCGGCACCGAGATCCGATACGGCACGGTTCCGATGCAGGACTACGATTACATCATCGACGCGACCGGGGTTGCACGTGCATACCTCCCGCCGCCACACGGGGGCGATGTGCGGTGCCCGACCTACCAGAACCGGCTTGTCCTCGACCGTCCGCGGTATGCCCCTCCCGTGATCTTCCCCGGCAAGGCCGGGTATGCCTGGGTGTTCCCGCTCTCGCATACGGAGTTCCACGTCGGCGCCGGCAGTCTCCTCGAGAACCCGTATGACCTGCTCCGCCGGTCCAACCTCTTCCCGCTCCGGCCCGACCCGCAACACGGCGTCTCGATTCGGTGCGCCTGCAAGTCCGCCATCCGGCTCTCCGGCCCGTCTGCCGCGGCACCCTATTTCTACAAGAAAGTGATCGGCGTCGGGGAATCGATCGGCTGCGTCTCTCCGATCATCGGAGAAGGGATCGTGCCGGCCATGGAGTGCGCGAACGTGCTGATCGACCATATCCGCGAAAGTGTTATCCAGATCCCGGCGTATATCGATGCCGTGCAGTCTACCTTTGCATGGATGGACGCCGAGCGAGCGGTGATGGATAAACTCGTATCCGGCAAACGGCTGACGATCCGCGACGGGCGGACCGTCAAGGCGAACGCGAAACGGATGCACGTGGACCTATCGATTCGGGACATGATACGCTTCGTGCGGATGTTCCAGGCGACGGGAGGATCTCAACCGCATGGGAACTAAAGTGGTCCGGCTTCCGGAAGGGTTGCTCGAGGATCTCAAGGACGACTTTGGGGAGTCGGTGAACCTGGGGGCGGAGCTGCTGCGGATCTATACCGACTACCGCCGCGTGGTGGCACTGGCCGAAGTCGTCCGGGATCTTGGGATTCAGGGGGCGACACCTTCCGAGACCCTGCTCAACTATGTCAAACAGACCGAAGGGCACCTGGCGTACCTGCAGCAAGAGGTTCAGGACTACGAACAGATCTTCCGGGGCATCTACCTCCTCTTCGAGAAGGCCGATCAGCTCGGACTCCCGAAGCTCGTAAAACGACCCCCCCTTTGACCCCTACAATCCCTTTCTCTTTATAAAGACATACCCCTAGAATCGAGGCTACGCCCCCTCAACGATGTGCAGGTCATCCGACCCCCCTAGAGGCCGTCAGAATGCGTCTAGGAGAATCGAATTTTCGGTATCCACCGATAGGGAAAAAGAGGGTCAGGGTCCGAACCCTTTACCTTTATTGGCTTCGTACCGGCGCTTATACTCGAGGTTGAAGTGCTCGGTGCAGAGGTAGAGCTTCGGCGGCTCGAGCATCTTGTAGCTGATGTTCTTCTCTTTGGTCGTGAGCTCTTTCCCGCACCCCTCCCACTGGCAGTAATACTTCGGCGGGTCCGGCAGCCGGGCACCACTCTCCGCGAGGGGCACCTTCCCCGTACACTTTTGGGTCACTTCACCTCCAGGAAGTGAGGCGTCTTGTGCCGGCGCCGGAGGGGATGGTGGTTGTAGCCGTGGCGGCGAGGGGCGCACCCCCCCCGGTCCTCCCTCGAGAACGGGTTGCTCGTGCACGTGTGCCCCGAACTTGGCGAGCGACTCGTTGGAGATCTTCCTCTTCACCGCGGAATCGGTCTGCACCGAAGGCGTCCGGGACTGTACCGGCATCTCGGCTACGTCGGGCTGGACGTATCGGCACACCTCGACTTTCGGCAGCTCCTTCACTTCACCGGTCCGGGCCGGTCCGAATATACGTGCAAAATAGTAGTCCAGCGACGCCCGGACGTATTTATCGTTCTGCCCGATCTGCTGGAACACGTCATCGAGACCGCCGATCAGTTCCGCGATATCTTTGGTGTCGGCAACCTCCCCCTCGAGGAAGACCGTTATCCTCTCCTTATACTCCGGAACGTTCACCTCCGCCCCGATCGCCAGCTTCACGTTTCGCATTTGGCGTCCTCAATTATCTTCTTTAACTCCGCCAGCCTCTCCGGCGAGATCAGGGTCCCGTGAAGCCCCGTGAAGATGAGGAGCTGGACCTCGGCGTTCCCGAGCGGTTCTGTTACCAGGATCAGATCATCATGGTTGTTGATCGCTTCTCCAACAGTCTCAACAACCATCTGAAAGAACTCGTCATTATCCACGGTTTTTTCCAGTCTCTCGCGTCGTCGTTGCTGTTTCTTTGGGTTTACCATCGTATCACCGCACCTCGAGCACGTCCCACCGGGACGGCTCTTTGTCATCGTCACGTGCACGTGCACGGGACGATTTCTCCAGGATCACCGCGGTATCCAGGATATCCCCGGGCCAGGCTCCGCCCTCCGGCCCCGGAAGACGCTGCAGGTAGGGCCGCTGCTCGATATCCGCCGGGATGCCGGCCAGCCGGGCCGAAGAGAAGATCAGGGCCTCCCCGGTATCCAACACCATACAGTCGAGCTCCTCCTGCCGGGCGCAGATCCGCAGCCGGCGCCATCCCTGATCGACGGCATACTGCACCATCGCATGAACCTTGATCCGATCGGGATCGGACATGCCGGCCGTCACCCATTCCAGGGACGCCGAAGAGACGACCAGCTTATCCGCCCCAGTCACAGTCGCCATCCTCCTCGCCTCGAGGCAGGGGGCAGACGGTCGGGTGCACAACGAACTCGTGCTTCTCCAGGACGGCGAGCGCCGCCGCTTTGATCTCGTCCCATACCCCTTTCCACAACCCCATACTCTCGAGCGCCGGGTGTTCGGTCATCAGGATATGCCCTTCTTCCGTCACGATATCCACGGCATACGAGATCCCGAACAGTACGACCAGGTTCTCCAGGTCGGTATCACCGTCCACGTTTGTTCACTCCTTTAATCGGTCCCTGCCGCCAGAGTTTCGCCGTCGTCAGCGGGCAGACGCTCATGTGGCCCGGCTGAAAATGGTGCGGTCGTTTCCCCCGTTTCGGTCCCGAGAGATCGCAGACCATCTTTCGGGTCTTCGGCCCGAGGGGCGGGTCTTTGATGAGGTGCGGGCAGTTCCGCTCCTCACAGTATTTGCGTCCGAGCATGTTATCGCCGCTCCACCATCACCAGGTATTCCCATCCGTCACCCTTCCGCCGGGACGCAACATACGCTGTCTCGGTCCACCCGCGAAACCGTAGGTAGTCCAGGCCCCGACGATCGCCACGCCTTTCAGGATCGACCAGAACATCCCGCGGTGCATCGTCACCATCGATTCGACCTGCTCCGGATCCAGGTCCGGGATATCCGCCATCATTTTACCATCCGCCCCTGCTCGATCGCCTCTGCCAGCTCTTTCTCCAGGTCTTTGAGGTACATCTGGACATTCTTCATACTCTGCGCCTTATCCACGAGGATCTTACCCTCCTGCTTCGGGATCGCATCGGCCAGCGTCTCGAGATGCTGCAGCAGGTCCCATAGGTCCGGCACGAGCTTCTGCCGAATCCGGGTTGCCGCAGCGTGCGCATCTTCGATCTGGTCCTCCAGGTAGCCCGGCGTATCGATGACCCACGGCAGATCCAGGTTGTAGTAGAAATGGTAGGGCATACTCACACCTGTATATGCCCCTTCGGGAGCGACTCGTCTTTCTTGCCGCCTTTCACCTGCTTGGTATCCTTCTTCCGTTCCCGGGCCAGGTGCCCGTTCAGGATCTCGAGTTCCTTGGCGACCTTCGCCGTATTCGCGGCGATCGCCTGGAGCACGTCGGGCAGGTAGATCATCTGCTCGATCGGGTTTACGCCGTCCTCGAGCGGCGCGAACTGCACGACCACCACCCCCGGCATCACGATCCCCGACGTTACGACTCCGGGCGCGACACCGGACGCGGCAGACCCTTTTTGTGTAGCTTGAGAAGTATTCACCGATTTCCCCCGCTCTTTCTCTTGATACTTGCCTTCGTCCATCAACTTCCGTACAACTTCGGGCGGTACCAGTTTCCCGTTGATAATCCGAGATCCTTTGATTCGGCCCGTTCGTTTCGATTTTTCCTTCTCCTTTGCGTCTTTTACACCCATCCGGCTAACCTCCTCTTGATTTCGAGAATTTCCGCTGGCGTAAACGGGATGGCTTGATAGTGGTTCAAGCTCGTCAGTGCACTGTGCCCTTGTCGCAGACAGATCCAGTTGATCGGCAACCCGGCGGCACACATCCAGGATTCCAGGGTTGCACGTGTACTCTTCACGGTGATACCGGTAGTATCCATCCCGGCCGCAACCGCCCACCGGAGCAAGTTCTCTCTCCAGGTGTTGATATGCGGCGGACCCTCATTTGTGAAGAAGTAGGGTAGCACCAGGGAGAGTTGCGGCGGGACCGGGATGTATCGTTCCGGAGCGACCCGGCGGACTTTGCGTTGCGCCTCGCGCCCCAGGTGAATCACCCCCCGGTCCTTCTGCCAGTATTCCGGATGCTCGTGGAGCCGTTGGCCTTCGACGTAGCGAACGCCCGTCCAGAAGAGGACCTCAAAGATGGTCCGAAGGTAAGGTTTTTCTATTCGGCCGTGGATCCTATCTTGCTCCTCCGGCGTGAAGATCCGGACCTTGGACCCTTTCTCCATGGTGAGGTAGATCGGTTCTACCATACCCGTACTGGTGTTTTGTTAAAATTAAAGGGTGATGGTTTGATCGCCGTCTGCACGTGCACTATCTATACCCCATATATGGTGTCTCGAGCGATGGAAACCTACTTTTCTAGGATAAAATTAATGGGTGCTCTATAGGTGCTATGGAGCACCTATTTAGCAAACTCGAAGACCGGCACCGCCGGATGGCCGTCCTGGAACACAACTTCGGTCTTGTGGAGCCGGATCAGGCCGTAGGCGGCATAGTCGCAGGGTTGCCCTTCTTTATCGGACATGGCGGACCGCCCGCCGCAGTACCGCCCGATACACTCCTGAAACGCTGAACCCGGCGTAGCTCCCTGATCCCTATACAGCTTAAAATCCTCTACCGATTGGACGTGTCCGCAGACCGGACAGACGGCTTTCCAGTTCGCATAGCCTTCCCCGAAGAGTTTTTTCCCCTCTTCTATCCATTCCTCGTGTGTAATCGTCCTCACTTCTTCACTTTCCGCCCTTTGGACCATATCTGCACCTCCGCAGCATCATACCCGCGCTCCGCGATCTCGAGGAGCGCCGCAATCACGTCCTGGCCCTTCTCCAGCACTACGTCGTCAGCCGCCCCGTCGATGACGTGCGACTGCAGCTCTTGAATCGATTTGGTAAACAACATCGTCTATCCCTTCTTCTTCTCCTTTGCACGTATATCTTTCAAGAACCATTCGGGTAAGTGCCGGGCGGCTGCACGAGAGATATCTCCCGTGCGATCGTTGTACTGCCCCCAGGTCGATATCGTGCACCTCTTATCTTTATACAGCCATTCAACGAACGACCGCAAAAGGACGATCTTCTCCTTTTCCGCTTGTGCCGTCTCCGAGTCCGTCATAGATTCGTACCTCGATCCTGTGCCCGCTCTGGTTGGTGAAGGTCACGCACCCCCCGAGCTGGATCCATTCGTTGTACCGAAAGTATACCTGCCCGTCCGGTCGCCGCTGGTCGACCTCGACGGTGAAGATATCACCGAACGGGTCTGCACGCCGGCAGAGCCGATGTACAGCCTTCCGGACACGCTCTCTAATCCCACTCTGATTCTCCATACGCACCTCACTACGTATCACAATTTTATTACAATGGAATTACACTGTAGCTCCGTTGTAGCTACATTTCCATCCGCAATACAGGGTCCGCCGTAGCGATCGCCGGGTCGGGCGCTCGCGTGAACTTGGTCAGGTCGCGGTTCCCGCAGAACGGGCATTTCACAGGGATAGCCGATCCTTTCTTCGTCTGCCCGCAGGCACTACAGTAAATTCCCATGTTATCGAAACTCCAGGTAATCCCACCGGGTCTTCTCCGGTTCGGGGGCGTCGTCCTCGTCTTCCAGCTCCGTGTGCACGTGAAACTCCTGGTCGCCGTGCCGGATGGTGCGGTCCTCCTCGGCAGTGCGGACCGGCCCGATGCGCGTAGACGATACCGTTCTACACTGCGGACACCAGAACTGCGCCCATTCGCGGGAGAGCGTGGTGAGATGCAGGTCCGACGTTTTGCAGAAGTCGCAGACGTAGGAGAAACGGGGTGCCATCACGGGTTCCCACACGTGCGTATGCCCTTCGGGCACGTCCTTGACGAGCTGCCGGACCTGCACCATCGCGTCCCGGCGCCGCTCCATCTTCTGCACGTGCTCGAGACCGGCGTCGATCCAGGGGTAAGACATCGTGGGTGGCGGTTGCGGATACGGTTCGGGCACCACCGGTTCATAGACCGTTGGTTCCAGGTCCGAGAGGTGCATCTCCGCCATCGTCTCCCGCAACCCGTCGATCGCCGCGTTCACGTCCGCTTCGTTTGCACGTGCAACGTGCCAATCTCGGTGCCCGGCCAAACACCCTCTACAGATACCGTGCCGATCGTTCTCCCCGATTGCCTCGGGTGACGCGTACAGAGGGGGTCCTTCCCCATAGATCCGAAACGGCGACGGGTTCTCCGTATACCGGGTGAACCGGTGCCGGCCGCAGAGACAGGGCATGCCTTCCGTATCGTCCGGGAAAAAGTGATATCGTTTCTGCCTACCGAACCGCGCCCATCCCGCCGGCATACGCACCTAGTCAAAGATTGCGAGCTCTTGGATCGCTAAATCAAGTTCCTGTTCAATCCGCTCGGGTTTGTGCGCCGGGTCGAGCAGGCGGTGTATCTCCATCGTCGTCCGGAGCAGCCGCTCCTCGAGCGTGCGGAGGTAGGCTTCCCGTTCGGGCGTGTAGCTGATACAATACTCCCGATACGCTTTGTTGTACGTCGAGCCGTCCAGGGTCTCGAAGCGTTCCGATCGGCCGGGCGTGATGACGCGGTTGATTACCGCCCAATTCAGCCCGATCCCGGTCCGTGCTCCACTGATCGCGTCCGCCTGAAACACAATCTGTTCTCGGCCCGGGTAGTCCGGTACCGATCGCGTCAGTCTCCCGGACGCCTGGCAGGCGATCGCTATGACCTTTTCCCGTTGGGCCGGCGCCACCTGTTCGCGGTACCGGGCATACAGTTGGTCCAGGGCATGCTCGGCCCGTTCGGCAGTCGCTCCATTGACTTCCGATACCCGCAGGATGCCTGCGATCGGTTGCGGAACGTAGATCACAAAATTCTCCTGTTTGCGGTCGTAATCAATGTCAATCGCAAACTCTTTTGTTTCGGCGGTTTCGCCAATTTGGTACTGTTTCTTTCGTCGGTGAACGATAACCATACACTTTCACACTCCTTTGCACGTGCAAAAAGATTAGTGGGTTTGGGATTTGAGTTCGGCCAGATACGCAAGGACCGCATCGATGTTCTGATGGATTTTATTGCGAATGGGATCCAGGTCCGCATGCGTGCAGATACTCGATCCTAGCTCTGTCGGCATGGCGCGACTGCAAGCGACCAGATCCATCATCCGGCCACTCACGGAGTCTAATTCGGCGTCGATCGCGTGAAGGATCTGCAAGACCCATATCGCGACATTGTTCGAATTTTCCGTAATTTCCACCCCCCTCCTCTCTCACTTCCGATCGATCAGAAGTTCTAATGTCTTTACCGTTCCGCGCTCCAGGTGCGGGCGCAGAACCAGAATCGCTCGCAGGAAATCTTCAACCAGCACGTTCCGGCGGTTGATCCTGGCAATCGTGTACGCTACCCGAAGAATGGACTCTTTGGCGCGAATGCCGGCCGGCGCGTCGTCGTCTAAGTCCAGGTACTTCAGGATGACCTCGGTTGCTCCTATAACAACGTCATCGGAGATCTCAGGCGTGAACTCGCGGACCCATTGCAGGTAATCGCGCAGGTCGTCGCCGGCATACCCCGGTTTGCGTTTGAACCAGCCTTTGATGATACTTTTAACAACCTTCTTCTCCGCTTCGCCTTTGGGCGACTGCATATAGAACTTGAAATCGAATCTATCGAGAAACTCCGGGCTGAAATCCTCGATCGTGTTGGCGCAGAGGATGATCCGACACATTGCCGGGAACTCCGCGGATTTTCCGCCGGCTTCAATCCGGACTACACCACTTTCCATCGCCTCGAGCATGCCCTGCCGGTCCTTGTGCTCGAATTTGTCTCCTTCATCGACACAGAGCGTTTTACCGTGCGCCCGGGGGAGAGCGCCCGGCGTGATCTCCGCGCCTCGAGCGTCGCCCGTGAGACCTACCCGTGACGTTCTCTGACTGCAGAACTCTACCTTGAGGTGTTGGGATATCCATTCCGCCAGCTCGGTTTTCCCGCTGCCTGGTTCGCCATACATCAGAACGTGGATCCGGCCGCGGTCGCCTTCGGTATCGTCCGGAGACGCCAGCGAAAGGAGGAGCGCGGATTTAACCGCCTGCAACCCTTCGATTTTCGGCTGGAGCCGGTTCGCCCAGTAGTCTACCATGTCCGCTCCGGTATCCACGAGAGCCTGCAGCTCGAGGATCCGCTCCGGCGCCAGGGGCGGAGCAGTCTCGAGGACCACCTGATCCGTCTTCGGGACCATGACGGCGGCAGCAACGATCTCCATCAACTCCGCCGGCCGGATGGTGCACTGGTACAGGGTCAGTTTCGAGCTCTTGTGCGTGTGCTCGATGATCCGGTCCTGCACCAATTTGTTCACGTGAAACCCGGACAGCCCCGGGATATCCGAGAAGGTGAACCCATACGGATGTACCCGGTGCTCGTCTGCATAGCAGATGTTCGTGAGGATCTCGCCCCACTTGTCGTTGTCGCGGACCAGGGCGGTGACACGTTCTTGCACGTGCACACGGACCTGATTCGTCGGGTTGTCATCCATACGGGGATTACCCATACATGTGCCCTTCGCCGACTTCCCGTCGCAGTTCTTCGGTCGGATCATCGATCGTCGCCGTCCAGAACCCGGAAGGGTTGAACGTGCGCGGTTCCTGGAAGACGGCGATGAACGACGGGGTCTTTACGTGATCCTCGAGGCGGGCCAGAGCTTGAATCACGCCCACGGTCCGGTAGTTGTCCGCGTCCGGGACTTCGCCATACCCGGATGAAGCCAGCTGCGTTGAGAAGGGCGAGAGGAGCAGGACCGTTTCATACGTCCCATACGACTCCTCCAGGGTCGGGAGCCGCTCGCCTCCTATCCGATCCAGCCGCACCCGCACCCGCTGGTAGTTCTTGCGGTGTTCTTTATCGGGGATCGCGCCGCCGATATGGAAGGCCGCATACGGTTCGAAATTCAGGGCTTGTTGCGAGAAAAACGACATCCCTATCGTCCGCCAGAAACAGTACTCGGCCGCAAGTTTGGCGTCCGTAAACCCTTGCTCCCGGTAGCTCTTGAGGGATAACGGCGTGGCAAGACAGGCCGGCAGGTTTTTCTCAACGGCATACTGCACGGTGGCTTTGACCTGATCCCAGTATGTCTTCTCGTCGCCCGTGAACGATTCCCAGGGCCGATAGTCGGCCGGGACAGGTACCACAGCGTCGCAGTTCCGGAGCGCCCGCCGGACGTGCGGAGGTGCCTCCTCCAGCGGATCGTGTATGGCATCGAATCTCATAGTTTCACCTTGGGGTCCGTGTCCTTTACCCTTGCGTTTTGTCCTTCGCAAAAAGGATTGTTCCCGTCGCGTGCACGTATATACGCCGCAAGCTCCGGGTCCGCCTGCACCATGATCTCAATCGCCTCTCGGAGAGCCAGCTGGGCGGTCTCGAGCTCTTCCAGGATATCCTCGTTCCCGGTATACCCGAGACAGACCTCGAGCAGCTTGTCGGTCATCCCCAGGATCTCCACGGTCACAGCGTCGCGGGGTCTCGCCATCGGGATCACCGCCTCCCCGTATTTCTCAAGAATCCACCGCATATTTTACAGGGGGGGATATGGATTCGGAGTTGTTTGAGACCTTCCGGGCTATACTCCTCCTCCTTCCGCTCTGCGCCGCACTTTTCACATGCAAAAATCACTTTCCCCACGGCTACCGCCTCCTCCTTGCGGGCGGTATCCCGTTCACCAGATTGCCGAACATCTCTTTCAACTCCTTATCGAACGCATCCCGCTCCTCGGGATCCGTCATCACAACCAGCTTGCTCCTGCAGTCCGGACAGGCCGGCATCTCGCCCGTGAGAACCGGGCTGCACTCCCGATACCCGCAGCCGGGCACCGGGCACTTGAATAACTCAAATTGCATCTCTATTCCTCTTTAAAAAGAGGGTCAGGCTTCCATCTCCAGGAAACCCCACCGCTCGTTAAGCGTATCCAACTCGCGGTCCATGCGGTCCAGCATCGCCCGGACCGGCTCGATCGCGTCGGCTTGCAGGTGCGACTCGATCTCCCGGATCCGCTGCTCGATCTCGGGTTCATCGATGACGTTGATTTTCCGCAGCTCCTCGAGCTGCCGCAGGAGAGCTTTCTTCGAGACCGAAGGCAGGGTCTCGTTGGTCGCCAGGACTTTTGAGAGCCGATCGCTGATCTCTTTGTAGATCTGCCAGACAATCGAATCCACGACCCGGCGGTAGAGTTCGCCCTGCATCATCGCCTCACGACTCAGCTCGATCACGATCACGTCGGCGTGCAGGCTGGAATCGATCGCTTTCATCTTCCCATGTCCTTCCCGCACGGCTTCCTTGATGGCCGGGAGAGCGTCCGCCTTGACGATCTTGAGCTTGTTGTAGAAGTTCAGCGTGCCGTTGTACGCATGGTTGTAAATCCACATCCGGGTCTTGCTGATCTTCTTCCGCGTCTCCTCGTTGAAGGCATACTCGATCTCTTTCTTGTACTCGTCAATCCGGGTAGACCGCACCTGCCGGTTCGGGCTGCTCATGTCCAGCTCGATAATGTAGATATCGACCATCCGGGATCACCCGCACGGTGCCACCTGGGTAACGGTCGCCTCAACCCCGCGTTTCCGCAGTTCGGCCAGGAAAGCGGCGAGGGGGAAGTTAACCCCGTAATCCACGATTTTAAGGCTTGTGCCGCTGAGTAGAAGCGTGGCTTCGGACGCCGGTTGCATACGCCTCCTCCTTTTTGGTCTGGTGGGTGATCTCCGGCTCGAGTCCGCGTTTCCGCAGTTCGGCCAGGAGTTTGTTCAGCGTGTCCGTGCAGGCTTTCCCCTTGAACCCTTTGGCATCGACGGTGATGTTGCCTTTCTCATCGACCGTGATCGTCATCTCTTCGGTCACGTCAATACCTCCGGGCCAGGATGATCGCCTGCCGTTCGTGTTTCCTGGTGCTGGTTATATACCTGAGCGCTTTGCAGCTCTCAACGACGCTGATACTGTTGTAGTGGTGCGCGATACGGTCGATCGCCCGGCTGACTTCTTCCGGACTCCAATAGGTATCCGCCCGGGGCACCATCACGCCAGCCCGGTTCTCGAAAAAGATCTGTTGCACGCGCTCTTTCTGGCCGAAGCGGGACGGCATCTTGCACGCGAACGTCCAGCGGTTCCCGCTCTTCTGCAGGGTGCCATTCAACTCCGTACAGAGTAGATCCAGGGCTTTGCCGAGGATCGATTGGTCCGTGAGTTTCACGGGGCAGCTTACATCGGTAACGTGACTCATACCAGGTTCCACCTGTCCTTTGCTTCGTCGGTGTACGCCTCTTCCTCGAGCATGACCGAGGCGGGTGTGCAGTTCTTCCGGCCGTAATCCCGCATATCCTTGATCTCGTCTTTCTTCTGGCTGCTCATGGGCGTGTTGCGGTGAATCTCCGCTAACAAGTCGTCCATGGAGAGAGGGCGGTGCTGGTCGAAAGCGATGTCCATAGCCTCCCGGATCATGTTCCGGACTTCGCGGCCCACGAACCCGATCGACTCGCGGCCTAGTGTGTCCAGGTCGAACCGCGCCGGATCCTGTTTCCGCTTGCGCAGGTGGATCCCATAGATGGCAGTGAGCTCTACCCGGTTGGGTAAATCGACAAAGAACGCTTTATCGAACCGCTGGAGCAGCGGACCGCTCAGCCCTTTGTAGTCGTTGGTAGTCGCTACCCGGAGGATCGGGGCTTCGCATTCTTCGAAATGGGTCAGGAACGTAGACATTAACCGGGCGGTCTCCTCGTGGGCTTCCCCGGTCGGTCCCGTCGAGAGTCCTTTCTCGATCTCGTCAATCCAGAGCACACAGGGGGCGACGGCTTCGGCCAGTTTGAGCGCTTTCTCCATGTTCGCCGTGCTCTTGCCGTAGAGTTCCGAGACGATCGATCCCATCGAGAGCCGGACCATCGTCAGGTTCAGGACCGTCGCCGTGACCTTGGCGGAGAGGCTCTTTCCCGTGCCCGGTGGCCCGATCAGGAGCAACCCTTTCGGATCGTCCAGGCCGAACGCTTTAGCTTCGGGACTATACCGTTTGTTCGCCCGCTGCAGCCACGCCTTGAGGTTCTCCAGCCCGCCGATATCGTCCAGCCGCTCTTTCGGCTCGAAGTATTCCAGGGTGCCCGATTTCTTGATAATCTGGCTCTTCTCGTGGAGCACCTGCTCGATCGACAGCCGGCGGGAAATAAACCCTTTGGCGATCGTGTTATCGAACTCGTCCAGGGTCAACCCGCGCCCGGCACTGGCGATCTGGTCTTCCAGGGTCGCCCGGTCGTGACTGTTCAGAAGGTCGCGGATCAGGCTAGCCGTCGAGCCGTCCCGGCGCAGGGACATGGCATCGATCGCGGAGTGGATCCAGGCTTGCAGCTCGTCTTTCGTCGGGTAGGGGAGATCCAGGACCGTAACCATTTTTTGTAAGTCGTTCGGAACCGCGATCTCGGGGGAGACCAGGACGATCGACTTGTTGGACCGTTTGAGGGTCGGGTACAGGTCGCGCAGGCGGCGGATCACCGTGGGGCTGGCGTGGTCGCCCGTTAAGAAAGGGTGCAGGTCCAGCACGGCAGCGATCAGCTGGCCGTCTTGGTGGGCGATGTAGTCCAGGGCGGCGATCGGGTCGGCGGTCTCGTCAACGGAGATATCCACCAGGGGGCGGCGGTCCCGCGTGCGAGGGTCCGGGTTGATCTGGTCTTTCTTCACGATGCCCTGCGTGATCGTCCAGGTGACGAGCGCTTTCTCCTGGGTCCGCACCAGCTCCCGGAGCATCTGCAGCAACCGGTCCTCTTCGTGCGTCCCGATCCAGAGATACGGGTAGCGGGCGCGGGTCAGAGTGTCCAGATCGGCTAAGAAGCCAACCGTCGCCACGGTCAACCCTCCATCCCGATTCGCAGCGGTTCGGCGTGGACTTCGACACGCAGAACACGCTCAAAATGGTCATGTTCCCGAATGACTTTCTTATCCTCGGTGCGGTGCGGTGTCGAGACCGACCGGATCGGGCGGTATCCTTTGGTGATGAGCTGGGCCACGTACATGAGTGGCAGGTTCACGACCACTTCATCCGCCCGGGCTTCGCGGATCAGCTCGATCACGTCGTTGACACTGAACATGGTCCGGTACACGGACCGGAGCCGAATCTCCCCGAACGCCTCGCGGAGCTCGGATTCCTGCTCGCGGGTGATCGGGTGCCGGGAGATCCAGAGGATAATCCGTTCTTTGTGTTGTTCTTCCATACGTCACTCCTTTGCATGATTTTCTCTGCCCGTTGGGCGGCAGCACGGTTCTACACTCGCATCCCGAACATTCAGAACTTCTCTGCCCCCGCAACGGCTTACAGGAAAACCCGGGTGCCCACCCTGTAGTTTTATTTTCCTTTCCCTTGGGAAAAAGATTAGGGTTTCTTCTTCTGCATCCGTTCGTCTTCGCACTCCAGGGCGCTCCGGATAAAATCGCTGTAGGATTGACAGAAGGCCAGTTCGACCAATTCGACGGACTCCGAACCGTGCACCGTCTCGATACGGACCGCCCGGACGCAGTTCGGATATCTACCAACCGGAAGCGAGATGTACCGGATCGTCCGGGCTTTCTTGATAGGATGGACGATCTCGACATACATCCGCCGATCGGTGCCGTGCCGGACCGCTACATCGTGGGTATCTTCAAACGCCCGCTTGACGTGGATCGCCTGGCCGTTAAGCCCCATCTCGCGCCCCCTGCGACCATTCCATCGTCTGCCAGGCTTTGTGTCCCTGACTAGCCATAACCACGCTGATGATCGTCCCGTTCACGTGCCCGACCAAAAAAGGGGTCTCCGGAGAGTCCAGCACCAGGGTAACAAACGGACATTTGCGATAGGCTTCGAACCGTGCCAGGCCCCCGGCTTTCTGGATAAACTCGGCTTCGGTCAGTTCCGGGTCAATGCCGTGCACCAGCCAGGCCCGCGGTACAGCCTTTGCAGTGTTCTCCATGTTCTCACTCCTAGAAATAGTCTAAAATCGACCGTTGCGGCACCGGGGCGGTTGGGATCGCCATCGGGGCCGGGTCGGTCGTTGGTCGCTGCTTCCGTTCCTTGGAGATCACTTTCAGGGCGTCGGTAAGGGCTGTAGAAGCCTTCCCCCGCCTCCGGTAGATCTTCCCCCTGATATCGGTTAAAATATGCTGCTGGTACTCGCTGAGTGCCCGTACCGCGATATCTGGCGGCACCTCGCGCCCCCGCTCTTCCATGAGCCGGGTGCACAGATAGAGATAGATCTCGGTCGCGTCGTGGTCTAGGGGAGCGGAAAAGGAGAGGGTCATCAGGGCGGCGGCGGCTTCGGTCTCCGTCGCCAGCCCCCCCCGCAGGTCTTTCCCCAGGAGGAAGGCGAGCGCCTCGATCTCCTGCTCCGCGATCACTTTCTCCCGGAGCCAATCGGGGATCGCGTCCGCCCAGGCGGGATCGCCTACCACCAGGATCGCCACTTACGCGCCCCCCCAGGTGATCCGGTTGCCGCAGTCGGGGCACGTGCCCAGGATCAGACGGCCCGGGGAGGTTATGTATTCTTTCCGATCGAGCAGGCCGCTGTAGCCGATAAAGAACCGCTGGCAGAAGGGGCACTCCTGCCCTTCGACATCCCGGGTTCGCGGCGGACCTTCGCAGTACTCTTCGCACTCTCCCGCGTTCTCCGGTTCGGCTCCGAGCTGGCGGGCGTCGATCGCCGGCATCCGGGCGTCACACATAGCACACTCGGGCACCGGATAGTTCGGGGTCTCCGGGAGCTGAGGGCGATCGGTAATCCGTTTCCACTGCGTCAGACAGGTGATCAGCGTGTCCATTTCGTAATAGGATTCCGTCTCCGCTTTGGGGTGGCAGCGGTCTTTATCGGGGCACCGGCAGCAGAGCAGCTCGATCAGGGCGTCGGCTACTTCATACGGTTCCGTGCTCATCGGTCAGCCCCCCTCCGGCTCAATCTGAATGAACAGCCAGATAATCGAATCGGTGCCAAAGATCCGCCGGAGCAGGACCACAAACGGGCGGTCCGGTCCCCATTCACAAAAGGAGTTTTGCACAATTGCCCCCACTAAATAGAAGGCGTCCGCCCCGAGGTTATCTTCTTCCAGTGAGGCGGTCCGCTCAATCAGAGCCTTGTACAGCGTCTTGATGAGCAGTGTTTTCTCTAAGGGCGATAGGTGGTCCCGCCACAGCTGCCCCGAAATGGGGGGCGTGGTGGATTGGGTCGGGGGGTGTAGAGCCATCGGTCACAGCCCCCGCCAATCGCGGATGAGTCGCCGCTGGTAGAATCCGATACAGTTGCCGTTTACGTCCGTCAGCACGCCGTTCAGGTCTCCAGACCGTTCAATCTTTTCGGCTGCGGTCCTGAGCTGTTCCGCGATCGCGTGGCCGTCCCACGTACCCAAATCAGATATAAAGGCTGCGTTCTCGATAGAGAATACAACCATCATGCACTCTTCGTTCATCCGATCGTAACCTCCACCAGATACCAGAGGGCCGGGTCCGCCCGGATCGCTTCGAGGTCTTCCGAGGATACGCCGGCTTCGGTATCTACGACATTCCAGAGCACCATAACCGGGGTGAAATCCCGCCCGATGATCTGGCCGGCCCGTTTGAGACGGTAGCCGACCATTCCCATTTTCGGGTTCTGCTCTTCGAGCTCCGCCCATAGCAGGCTACCGATCCCGCCTTTAAACATCTCGTCGTGGGCTTCCCGAATCAGACCCCGCGCCTGCTTGAGCCGCAGGGCTTCGAGGTTCTGCAGCTCCGTGATGAAGGCTTCCGGGTCCGCGCCGGCGTGCAGTACGTGCCCGTCGAGGTCCGGGGAGCCGTCCGCCTTGGGACACTCCAGGGCATCGACGTAGCCGCGATCGCCTTCGCATAACCAGCCCCAATCAAAGAGGTCATCGATCGCTTTGCTGGCGACCGTGCAGGCATCCACAGGGGAAGACGCCTGCACCAGAAAAAAGGCTGTATGTCCGCTCATAATTGCTTACCTCCTTAGAGTTCGTTCGTTCGCTCGTCTCAACCGTTTTAGAACGCAGTTTTGCACCGGGCACAGCTCGCCCGCCGGGGCGCTACAGTCTACCAGCTTCACCCCGGCCACCTGGATCGGGCGGGGGTATCGGCACTCGTCGGGGGTCGGAGAGATGAGCTGTTCGGTCATATCCGCCGCCGCTCCTTGTAGAATCGAAAGGCGTTCTTGGGGTAGTGGAGCCGGACCAGATCCACGATCGAAAGGGCCTGCTCTTCCGGGCACTCCAGCACAACCGCCATCCCATCGACCCGATCCGGTTCGCAGTTCACCAGCTGCCGGCTCTGGACATGCGGCCCGATCAGGTATCGGGCTACAATTTCATCTTTGGCGAGGTCCGCCACGTTCACGGAGATCATTCGAGATCACCGCAGGGGGAACCGGTACGCCGGTTTGCATTTCCGGATCACGTCGGCACACCATCGGCAGAACGAATAGTTCCGCTCGTCGTAGGCTCCCTGCTCCAGGTTCGCCGCGCCGGCTTCGAGCACCTTAACGATCGCGTTCCCGAACTGCTGCTGCATGGTCGGGTGCAGGCAGGATAGCCCCTCTGCGAGGCGGTCCCATTCGCCCGGGTCGCTGATCCCGCTCCACTGCTCGATCGCCGCGATCACGTCCTCGGCGGTCGTGTAGGTCTTGGGGGTGGGGCGGGGGTGCTTGGGGATCCCGTGCCCGGTCTTGGCGGCCACGTCAGTACTCCCCCTTGAGCATCATAACGCGGTCGGACTCTTCCGCACAGACGTAAAACTCAAAGGTGCCGATCGGAAAATCAGTGTACTCGATCTGTTGGGCGTAGATCGCCGGCAGACCGCGATCGGCGTGCATTGTGACTTGGGCTTCACGGTGTCCCTGTAGACCGTTAAAGACATAGAGCCGCCAGAGCTGGAACTCTTCCCGGTAGACTCTCGGAAGGTGCATGACCGATCCGACGATATCGATCAGCCAGTGGGCGCCGGCGATCTTCGCCATGTCCGCGATCCCTTCGGTATACCGCAGCCGGGGAAACATACCGCTTCGGTACTGCTCACAAGACCCGATGAACCCAAAGAGCTCAGCCTCCAGGGCCTCGACGGTCTCGGGGCGGGGGGGGCGCTCCACGGGGGCGGGGCGCTCCACCTGGGCTATGCTTTGTTGCATAGTTTCTACACTCCTTTGCTTGTTCTGCCCGTCAGGAAGCCTCTAGAGACCCCTGAGGGATTGCATACAAGAAAAGAGGTTAAGAGGGCCACATATCCCCTATAGAGCTCCTAAAGTCACGTTCGGCCCGTTTGCCACATCCGCATTTATCGCCATACATCGATTTTGTGCGGGGATAATAGAAAGCTCGATCGCCTCGGTTAATCGGTTTGCTGCACTGGGCGCATTTCCCCTTAAACCTTACAATAATCCAGCGTGGATCGCCACTATACCGATCGGACTGCTGCACCCTGTACACCTCCGGAATACTCTTGTATCATCCGCTCGATTTCCTGGTCTCGATATTGACTGCCGGCGATCTTCTGGAGTTCATTTATTGCTGTTCGAAGATCTCCGCCCGATTTCTCCGCAATTCGATAAAAGATTTCCTCGGGAAATTCGATCCCTTCATTCTTGGCGACATATGCGAGCCGTTTAACGATCTCTTTGGTCTCGACCGGTTTAAAGTGGAACGTGGCACACCTTGAGAGTATAGCCATATTCATTTTCCCGATCTCATTGAGCGCCAATATGAAGATCACCGATCGGCTCTCCTCAAGTGGTCGCCGCATCATTTCCTGGGCTTCTTTGGTTATACCGTCCGATTCATCCAGAAATACAATCCTCGGGAGACCGTTAAAGGTCATATTCCGGATCGCGTTTTTGATCGTGGTCCTCAGGATATCGATTCCTCGATCGCTGCTGGCGTTTATCTCTATCAAGTTGGTGGTATCTCCCTTCAAGATCTCTTGAGCTATGATCAGTGCTGCCGTAGTTTTTCCCGTACCTGCCGGGCCATAAAAGAGGAAATGCGGAATATCGCCTTTTAGAATGATTCCTTCTAATTGGGCGTATATCTCCTTATTCCCGACACAATCCGAAAAGTTCCGGGGGCGGTACTTTTCGATCCATCTCATCGCTTAACCTCCAAAAATCGACGGATAAAGGACCGAAGATCCTTATCCTCCAGAGCGGATCCTAAATTCGGATAGATGGGTGTATAAAGGTGGGTTTCATCGCTGAATTGCTGGAATAAAGGGATTGAATTTAGGGTTGTTTTTCCATCGATACATACAGAGCCGCTAAAGCCCTGAGCGTACCACAGAGAGCGGATCACATTATCAATGATCGCCTCTATCGGTTCGGTGCGCATATGCTTCTTTTCCTCCTTTGCATGTGTAACAGCATGAGAGCGAGAGCGAGACCAAAAGAGGAGAGAAGAGCTGCCATAATGACCTTAATCATTACGGTTTCAAACATGGTTCGATCGCCTCTTTCTGTTACACTAAAACCTATGTATCTAATCGATTAAGTATTTTTTGCTCAAATTACAGTTTTTAAATTTTTCAATTCGGAAATGGTAAAAAAATTTAGTTATTCCTGCAGGAATAACTAAAAATTTTTGGTATTTCCATTTTTTAAAAAAAGTTTTTGAACTCGATCGACCCCGGGGGAGTGCCCCCCGTAGGCCGTCAATCCCCCGACCCAGGACGGTAAGGGCCAGATGGGGAAGGTGTTTTCACGTGCAGGTGTTACGCTTTGTAACATGCGGTAACACTCCCCCCCGGCCCCCGAAGTGCCGGCGGATCCAATCCTGGATCCAGCGGATCAACCACTGCCACCAGGTCTCCGGTTCCGGTTTAGGTTCTCCTTCTTCATAAAAGGTGAACTCGACTACTTGCGGATCGGTCCCGCAGGGTTCCGCGATGAGCACCTCTTTTGTGAGGGTTTTCTCCCCGTGGATCTCCCGGGCTTCGAAGAGGAGGGTCTCGCCGCAACGGAGGGACGCCTGCACGCCCCGATCGGTATCGCCCACGGGCGATCGGTCGATGACGATGGAGGCCGGCACGTCCGCGATCACCTGCACCGTGCGGTAGAGCTTGCGGAGGATCTCGACTTCGGCCGCATCGATCACCGCATAGCATTCATGCCCCCCGGTCGCCAGGGAATCTTCCCAATACTGCTTCGAAGCGACGTTCAGGATCGGCACCGGCTCCCAGGAGTTCAGGAACTCGAAGTACGACGGGCCATACCCGACCGGCGTAACCGCATGCCCCCCGACGAGGTTGCCTTTCTTATCGGGCCAGATCCCCGTTGGAATGCAGTCTCGATAGTTCTCCCAAACCGCCATTCCCAGGTAGACTTTCCGGTGTTCCGCGATCGCCCGGCAGAACCCGTCCCAGGTAGTGATCTTGGCATACCCTTCGATCTTGTGCCGGGCGGCTTGCGTCCAGGCACCGGGCGGAGTTTGCGTGTAGACGGCTCCCGGGTCTTTGCCGGTGGGCCACGTCGATTCCGTGCAGACGCCCCGCTCGTGGAGGGCACGCATCACCGCCCAAATATACGTCCCTTCTCCCCAGGTGAGATTCGCTATCTCGCGGGACCATTGGTAGATACATTCGGCGCTGAAGCTCGTGGGATACAGGATGTCCCGGCGCACGCCCTTCCCGTCGATATAGTCCCGCTGGAGGGCGAGTTTGTCCTGTTCGGTCGGCCAATCCCCGGTGAGTTCCCCATAATTCAGGTCCGCCCAGGCGGCTCCGGATTGACCGCCGCAGGTGCCCCGGAGGTCTTGCCAGCGGTGGACGATTTTTTTGTAATCGTCGTTATGAAACTCCTCCGGATAGGTCCGGACCGGCAGGGACTCGAAGACATAATCCTGTTTGACGAACGGCGGAAATGGATTGAGGACGATCGGAATGTAGAAGAATCCGTCTTTATCCCGGGCGATGTGCCCTTTCTCGACGTAGGTTCGCAAACATTTCAGTACACGTGCAAGCGGTTCGCCGGTAGCGTCCGCGACCTGCTGCGCAGTAAGTCGGTGCCCTTTTTTCAGGGCAATGAAGATCTTTTGGGTGAGCGTGAGCATGTTATACCTCGTTTTGCGTGGTTAAATAGTGTTCAAACGGCATGCACTCGATCGGCGGCGCGTGGAGGATCGAGAGTTCGCTGCACTGGATGGTCTTTGCACGTGCAGCCGCGATCCAGGTGATCCAGGTCTCCAGGAGGCCGTCCCACATGTAATCGGTGATCACCTGTTTCCCGAAACTATTGGTCTCGCGGCGGTAGAACGATAGGATCTCCTCTCTGGAGAGGTGGCGTATCGCGTCCCAAATCTGCGTCTTCGAGAGGTCGGGCAGGGAGGCCGGATAGGCCATGTCGATCCCGAGGAGCACGATCGGGTCGGCCCCGAGCTGGAGCGCCAGGAACCACATCGCGGCCCCGACGTGCCCCCCGGTCTGCAGCACGGCTTTCCCGGAGAGCGTATGGAAGATCAGGGATACGGACTTCTCGCCCTGCGGGTCGTCCAGCCAGGCGTTGAAGAAGACCGTCTTGCCTGTCCAGCGTTTGATAAGGGCGGCATTGGCGGTCGTGGCGCAGATCGCTGTTATCCGGTCGGCATACTCGTCTACAATGGGGTCCGAGAGGTAAGGCAGGAGTTTTTTCGTGCCGTCCAGGATCACCAGGTAGTGCGGGATGACGCCCCGTTTCAGCAGCGGCACCAGGGATTTCTCGCAGGCGAAGATCGTGCCTTTAAAACGCCGAATCCGCTGGAGCTGTTTGGAGAGCGAAGGGCCGGCCCCGACGCAGAGCGCCGGACCCTGAATCGGCGGCAGCTTGAGGATATCCGGGCTGTTGATAACCGTCCAGTAATTTTCTCTGAAATTCTGCGTCCAGAGCGGCAGGTAGAGGTTCATCGTGTTCGTCGCCATCACCTGCGTTTTGGTGAGTTCGGTCATGCAGCATCGCCCTCCGTGAGTGTGGGGAGGACAACGGCATCCGGATCCGTGGACTGCTCCTCGATCCGGAAGAGATCCCGCAGGTAGAGAGCGCACTTGAGCGCCCGCTGCGTCGAGATCGTGCGCTGGTTGGCCGTAATCCGGCCCGCTTTAATGGCTTCGGTCTCCGCGAGGTACAGGACGATCTCGGCCAAACCTTTCACGTGCAGGACGAGTTGGTTCCGCTGCGCCTTGAGTGCAGCCCACTTCTCCGGATCCGTGAGCGGCGGGGGCCAGACCGACCGATGGCAGAGGTGCAGGTCGGTATCTACCTCCCGGAACTCCGCATAGTCGCGGTTCCCCTCGCAGAGCGGGATCCAGGCCCCATCGCTCCGCAGGATACAGATTTCGACGCTGTTCTCGACTTTTACATCGTAGTCCTCGACCGCGAACCGGGGCAGGGTGGGGGCCGGGTTCGGGTCTCCGTTCGTCGTATTATCGGGCATGGATCGTCCTCACAGCTCCGCGCTCGCTACATACCAGCCCCGCGTAAGGTAGGAATGATCCTGGGTAAAGGCGCCGGCGCGGGCGGTCTCGATGTTCATACCGTGCTCAAAGGCCGTAGTCAAGAACGAGGTAGTAGCGTCCGTCCAGGCGCCAGCGACGTAGTTCTGCCATGCCGCCGTCGAAGGGCCGTAGAGGGTAGGGGTGGGCGCGGCTCGCATCCGAACCGGGAACGGCACCCACACGCGGGCACTACCCGTACCGTAGGCCGCAGCGGTGTAGACCGGGGGCGAGCCGCCGTTAGCAGGCGTGGTCTCCACGGCAAAACTCTTCTGGTAGTACCGCTGGCAGAGCGCCAGCTCGACTTCATACGGACGGGGGATGAACCGCTGCGCCGTAGATCCCGGGTTCACCATGAACCGCCCGACCGTGAAATCCGGCGTATCGCCGTTCTGCACGACCAGCCGGACCCCCATCGCGGAGTAGCTGCCGGCCCCGATTGTCTTGCCCGAGACCGAAGGGCAATCCGCAACACAACTGTACCGGGTGCGCGTCGTGGAAATTTCGGCGTCTACCGAGTCCAGCCAGTGGACCTCGTCCGACCCGCCGCTGCCGAAGTTCTGCCAGCCGTAGAAGTCGAAATCCTGGTCGGCTTCGTCGCACTGCAGATCGACCGCGAGCGTGACTTTTTCCCCGGCCAGGGTGCGCACGTCCTCGATCCGCTGGATGATGTAGACGTAACAGATCCCGCCGGCAGGCGCGATCGTGATCGCTACCCTGAGATCGTAGGGCACCTGCGGAACGAGATCGAGCGGTGCGGCTACCCGGCCGATCGAGACGCCGCACGCCGTCCCGACCTGCCGATACCACCACTGATCCATGAAGTAGGCTTGATCCGTGGGCGTCGCAAACCCGCTGCCCCGCTGCCAGATGCCAAAATCCCCGTTAATCAGGTAATTGCCGCCGTGGCGGGCGTGCGGGGGCACGTAGCGGAGTTTCGACGTGGCCGAAGGATCGTAGATCAGGGGGTAGCCGGTCAGGGCGAGGGAGGCCGCGATCTTGGAGTAGGTGATGGCCGAGGCTTTGACTTTCGCCGCCGTAACCGCGTTCGCCGCGATCTTGGTCGCCGTGATGGCCGAAGCTCCGATCGTCGCGGGCGGGATGGTGTCGCCGGACACGAACTCTCCGATCGCGGTCGGCACCGTGCCCGTCAGGATGGCTTTCAGGGGGGTTTTTTCGGCCATGCTGCCCCCTTACGCCAGGGTGATCGGGATCGGGCGGGAGGAGGAGGCCGCATTGATAAAGGGCACGTACCCCGTCTTGTAGCTGGGTTTGGCGCCGGTGTTCGCCGCGAGGATCTGGCCCGACGTGCCCGAGGAGGCTAACTTGCTCGTCGTAACCGCCGCCGTGTTGATCTTGCTGGTCGTAACGGCGCTATTCTTGATTTTCGCCGTGAGAACCGCACTCGCCGCGATCTTGGTTGCCGTGACCGCCGAGGCTCCTAGTTTCGGGTTCGTGACCGCTGCGGTGTTGATCTTGCTCGTCGTGACGTTGCTATTCTTGATTTTCGCCGTCGTGACAGCCGAATTGGCGATCTTGGTTGCCGTAACGGCGTTCGCCCCCAGTTTGGTGTTCGTGACCGCGCCGGTATTGATCTTGGCTTCGAGAACCGCACTGGCCGCGATCTTGGCCGCGATGACGGCCGACGTGCCGATCTTCGTCGCCGTGACCGCCGCCGTGTTGATCTTGCTGGTGGTGACGTTCGAGTTCTTGATCTTTGCCGTCGTGACGGCCGAATTGGCGATCTTGGTTGCCGTAACGGCGTTCGCCCCGATCTTGGCGTTGATGACGGCTCCCGTATTGAGTTCGTCGGATCCTACGGCCGAGTTGGCGATCTTCGTCGCCGTCACCGCTGCGGCTGCAATATGGGTTCCCACGATCGCGCCGGTCGGGATCATGGTCGATTCGACCGTCACCACGTCGGCCCCGCCGACTTCGTGGCTTTCGTGGTGCGCTCCGGGCGCTCCGGCGTCCTGCCAGGACGGGATGCTGTTCGCCAGGGTGAGCACCTGCCCGTTGCTGCCGCGAGCCAGCCGGGCGCCCCGCGTGCCGTTGTGGTAGAGGATGTCGCCTATGGTCGTCAGGGGCGAGAGGGCGTTGAACGCCGTCGTCGCCGTTGTCGCGCCGGTGCCGCCGTGGGCGGTCCCGAGCGTATCCCCGGACACGAACTCCCCGATCGCAGTCGGGACGGTGCCGGTGAAGATCGTTTTTAGAGGGACTTTATCTGCCATACTCGATCAGACCTGCCGGAGAGAAATACCCGTTGCTGTACCATCCGCTAGGACAAACGGGATGGATAGAGACTTCCATTTGACTCCGCTCTCCTCGGAGGAATCGGCTACCAGTACCGTTGTGTCAGCCCCGACCGGGAACCGGACGCTGGCGGTGCCGTTGTGCACCATCAGGTCGCCCTTGACCTCGAGCGGCGAGACATCGTTAATATCCGCGATCAGGTCGAAGTTCCCGCTTAACGGGTTGTATTTTACTTTCGTCATGGGTCAGCTGTACGTGTAGGTCGATCGCTGCGACCAGACTTTATCGAACTCCTGCGTGCCGCTCGCCCACTGGACAGCCGTAGGGTTGTTGCTGCCGTCGTAGGCGATCTTCTTGATCCGCCAGCGGGCCGCACTCTCTACCGTGCCCGGTTCGGCTTCCCCGACGTAGACCGGGTTGCTGGAGGCGTCATACTCGATCAGAACCGTATACTGCTGCCCGAGTTTGTCCAGAAGGATCGCTTCTTCCGCGCCCATCAGGAATCCACCTCGTACATGCAGAAGAGACTCGAAATCGTAGCGGTATCCGGAAACTTCACGTGCAACCGGAGCGACCGCTCGAACGCGATCTTTGTAATGGACAGGACGTAAGACCCGCCTCGAGCCGTCGCTGTGATCGACTCCGAGTAGAGCGCGAGCGCCGTCAAGTCCGCCCAGGACGAGTGCTCCGCAAACAGGTCCCGTCCGTCCACCTCGAGGAATAATTCCATGGCGGTATCAGCTACGACGACCCCCTCACGGAGCAATCCCTTCCCGGTGAGCTCGACCGCCTTATAGATGCGTGAAACCGCAATATTCCGTTTATGGGAAACAACGGGTGACAACCGTTTTTTATTGCCAGGGGTAGATACCAACGGACGTACAGTAGGGGGAGCCGAGCTGCGTTCCCGGGCCTGCGCCCTGCCCTGCTCTTCCGCGAGGAGGATCTTTTCCCACAGCTCCAAGCCCCATCACCACTTCTCGAATATCTCCACAATGTTTCCCCGTTCGTCCCGCCGAATCTGGACCACTTTGTAGCCGCTGACCGCCTGCATGCCGCCCATTCCCATCGACATACCATACATCGGCATCATCGAGAACGACCGGGCCAGCATCATCAGCACATACAGCGGTCCGAAGATCAGGACCGAGAGCGGATCCGCCGGTAGAGTCATCGGCTGCTGCTGCTGCGCAGCAACCGGCGCCAGGATGGTTTCTACCGGCGGAGACTGTTGGGATCCCATCCGCTACCACACTCCACGAGCCGGTCCACTCCGGAGAGCGGACCCTCACTCGTCGTAGTAGTGCACAAAGACAAAGGCCGAGCCTTTCTGCACAATGACGTTCAGATAGCCGCTCGCCGCGATCGAAAACAGCGGGGCGTCCCGAGTCGCGGGCGGACCGCCGGCCGGCAGGCAGAAGAACTCTTTTGCCGCCAGTTCCGTTCGGAAGAAGCCGTTAGTCGATGCCTTTGCCATCCGGCTCGCGTTCGAGGCAGCGGTCGTGCGGCGCGACCATGCGAAATCCGTCTTCTTGCTACAGAAGACGATCTGCTGCGGACCGCCGTACTTGTTCTTGATCGCCAGGAACGTCACGTAGCGCGTTTTACCCGCGGCCGGGGCACCGATGCCGAGCTGGCACCCGGTACCGCCCGTTCCGCCCGTGGCTACCGCCTTGATCTTTCGGGATATGCTGTATCGTACCATCGGGCTTCACTCCTCATAGTACTGGATAAACACGTTCACATTCCCTTGATCCGTGAGCGCGTTGAGGTATTTCGCGCCGGCAATGCTGAACAGCGGGTGTTTCGGGTCGCACGGGCCGCTCTGCGGGATCTCTTTCGTCTCCCCGGCTTCCAGGAAGATCCGATCGCGGGCTACAGCACTCGCCCGGGCCGGCGTGCTCGCATACGTGTCCGTCGCCACGCTCACCAGGTAACAGGTCTGGTCGCCGCCAAACTTGTTCTCGATCCGGATGAACGTGATGTAGCGGTTCATATACGTCGGCACGGCCCCGAGGCTAAATGAAGTGGGGGCGGTCCCTATGACCTTGGAAACCGATTGGAGGTCATAGTTGGAAATTACCATGGGAACCGCCCTCACTCATCGAAGTACTGCATGAAGATCGCTGCAGTGTTCTTACTCGAGTAGACACCGAGCCAGGACCCGCCGGCGATCGTGAAGATCGGGTTCGCGGGATTCGGGCCGCTCGCCGGGAACATGACCGGGCGGACCGTGCCGGCCGCGGAGACATCGGAGCCGTAGCTCTTGATCAGGATCTTGCGGTGCGACCCCGCCGAGACGATAGATGCCCGGCCCATGTTGGAGACCGTTGCACTGGCGAAGAAGACACCCAACTGAGTCATGTTGGCGTCGCCGTAGTCGTCCACCATCAGGAACGTGACGTACCGCTTCATCCCGGGCGGCACCCGGCCGCCGATCGTGGTCGCCGCGGCTTTGGTGATCTTGTGCGTGGTCTTGATTTGCAGGTTACGAATGTTCGACATGTTCACACCTCACTCATCGAAGTACTGCACGAAGACCTGTGCCGAGACCGCCGAACAGCCGACCGTTAACCACTTGGACGCCGCGATCGTGAAGATCGGTTTCTGCGGGTCGCAGCTGCCGAGCTGGATCGGGGGGCCGTTGGGTGCGCAGTTCACAGCGCGAGACGCGCCGGTTGCACGTATAGCCATGACCATCTTGCAGTACGCCGTCCCGAGCGCCGAAGCGTAGGTCGGGTTGCTGACGCCCACGCTGGCGAAATGGACCCGCCCGTGGTTGAGCGCCTGCGTGACGGTATCGACCATCAGGAACGTGACGTACCGCTGCATACCGGCGGGAACCTGCCCGCCGATGTTCAGACCGGACCCCTGCGAGGAGACGATCTTGTGGACGGTTTTGATATCGATGTTGCGTACCATGTCCTCACCTCACTCCTCATAGAAGCTGACGAAGAGCTGGCCGCTCGTCACGGTGCACACGGCACACAGGAACATGCTGCTGGCGATCGTCATCAGCGGGGCGTTCACATTCGGGCCGGAGAGCGGGATCTGGAGCGGCGGTCGGGTTGGTCCGGTGACGCCGGTTGTATGAACCCAACAGTCCAGTTTCCGCCCGTAGGCAACGGCGTTCGTCACCGTCACACAACTAGCCGCGGTCGGATTCGAGATGGTGCGGCTGACAAGAACGAGCCGGACCGCCGAGGCTTTCACGGTGAGCGGCGAGGCACCCCGGTTCTCGAAGCTCAGGAATGTGACATACCGCTTCATCCCCGGGGGCACACGGGCACCAATGCGGTAGACCGTGCCTTTCGCCATCGCCTTGTTTACAGTCTGGATTTCGATGTTGCGAAGATCTGGCATACTTTACCTCCCTCAAGCGAGAGCTTGCTCGATTTCTGCACGTGTAGCCGAGAGGGGCACGAACCCGACATCGAGCACGCCGGGGGCATCGTATTCGAAGGACGCTTCTACGCCGCCGAGCGTTGCGAACCGGCACCGCTGCTGGCCCTTCAAGATCTTTTCGATCAGGTCGGCATCGCGGAGGATATCGACCCGCATCTTGCGGATCAGGAGGTTCAGCCGCAGCGTCTTTGCAGCCTGGGCGCGGTTGTACCACGCGAACCCGACTTCAACCCCTTTCGGAATGAAGATCTCGGTATCCGGGCCGGGGGCGTCATACGGGCTGTCGAACCCTTCTATCCCGCCGAACGGGGCTTTGGAGTAGACGTTGCGCACGTCGAGGTTGCGGCGGGCCTGTTCATACGGATAATACAGGTATTGCCGAATGCAGCCGGGTTTCCAGCCGATGTATACCTGGTACACGTGATCGCAGTCCTGGACGCGGAGCAGGTTGTCGATATTGTCCGCGCTGATTCCCAGGCGGGCAGCGTCCCGCTGCGTGTCGGCCGCGATCGACCCGATCTCTTCATACTTGTACGAGATGACCTCTACCCCTTCACAGCGGTAGAAGACATAGCCCTGCGTCGGAAACCGGAGACCGAGGTAATGGTTCGGCAGAACGAAAGATTCCTGGATTTTGGAAAGATCCATAATTTCAACCCCTTTCTCTTACAGGAGAAATTATGAAGAGGGGATCGGCCTACGTCTGGGCGTAAGCCGTCTTGCTCCTCATGTAGTCGCCCTTGGAGAAGTTGAGACCGATGGGGCGGAACTTGGTCAGGCCAGCCCGGCCGACGAGGCGCTGAATGTACATCTCCTGCTCTTTCTCGAGGATGATGGGTGTCGGGAGCTCGAAGATGTGATAGTCGCTCTCTTCGAGGATATCCCCGAAGTACCAGATCGGATAGGAGACGTTCTTGACTTCCGCCAGGACGGCATCGATCTTCGGGATTTCGGCGGGATCCGCGAACCCGATGATGACGATCGTACTGTACTTGGAGAGCTTGAACTTGCTGCTCGAGGAGCCGATCCAGTCCGCCCAGCCGGTCGTCACGTCGCTGGTCGTGAGGTAGTCCTGCCAGGTGCGGGTGTTGTAGGTCGGGCTGCTGGTCGCCAGCAGATGATTCGGCTGAATGGGACCCCATCCAAACTCGTTCGACCGTGCATTAACGCCGCCGAATGCCGCCTCCAATTGGTATTTTGCGACACGGCACGCTTCTTTTATGATCTCCTTGTGGTCCTGGAAAATATCGATATACTCCCGGACCTTGAAGTGACGGGTCAGGAGAAGCGGAAATTCCGTTTCGAAGAGGCTTTCCTCTTCCTGTGTGAGTTCGATTTTTTGGTATCCTGATGCCATAGTCTCACCTCAGATAATCACCCGGGCGATTTTCTTATACTGCGGTGCGGCTTCACCGAACGCAGCTTGCGCAGCGGCCCCGCTCGCGGGGGGTGCACTGAACCCGCCCAGGCCCGGCAGAGAAGGGAGACCCTGCGGAAGTGCCGGGAGACCCTGCGGGAGTGCGGGCGGTACGGACAGCTCCATCGCCATCCGCTGTACGCCGTTGTTCATCACGGCCAGCGTCTCATTGACCTGCCGGGTGGCGAGGTTCAGGAGATCCGCGGGTGCCTGCAGGGCAACGGCCAGGAGGTTCATGCCGGGAAGATCTGCCATTCAGATCACCGCCGGAACTGGCCGAGCTTGCCTTTGAGACCGCTGGTTGCGTTCCCGATAATCTCTCCGGGCGTAGGGATCCCGAGTTCGCGGGCAAGATCCGATGGCCCGGGAATGTCCTCCAGGGACGGGAGACCAAGGAAGTCCAGGGCCGCAGCAACAATATTCTTGTTGTCTCGCATACTCAATCACAACCTATACAAACGATTGAAGACCTTAGACCCCTTTCTCTTACAGGCCGGGCTTCTACGGGAGGAATTTAATCATGCTGGTTATAAAGGTTGCGAATCTACGCGGAGCCTGCTGCACCCGTCTTTCTGCATTTTATCGCCACTAGTGCCCCCTGGTCTACTGCGGTCCGGACATTTGTTTACGTGCAACCGGATCCCCTGCTACTGGAGACCGGGCGGCTGGTACTGAAGGGCAGTAGAGTCCGGCTGAAAATATGTGCACGTGAACAATTCTATTGGATTTAAATATCCCGATATCGACGTTCCCCGGTATGGGAGACAATCTGGATCCCCTGGAGGGGCGCACGTGCGACCGATCGACGTGCGGCCAGGAGTACCGATTCTCCCGGGAAACGCTCTCGATTTTCAAGCCGAATATTCCGTTACTCAACTCTAAATGCCCGTATTGTTCGAAGAGCAGCGTATTGGACAAAGATAGGTCAATCGCGCTCATCGACCAGTTTTTTCCAGAAGAGTATGCGGAGTACAAGGAGACCGGGACGTGGCCGGGATACGTTACCAAAGAAAAGCCCGCCGATAAACGCCCTGAAACCGCGCAGGTGCAATCCAAAGGAGAGGCTAGCGAATCGGGCGGAGATGATGGTGCCGATGGGACTATGGGGTGGGTCCAGCCGCCGCCAGTGCAATCCCCTTCGGCCGCATTGGCCGACCGGGTAGAGAAGACGCTTCTCTTGTTAGGCTACAAAGGGAAAGCCTGGCAGGAGAAATTACGGGCGGTTAAAGAGTTGGTGTCTACCACGCTGACCTACCAGAACCCACAGGGTCTCGTTGCTCTCCTGGGATCGATGGGGATCGACGCCGTGCACGCCCAAATCGTCTTGCAGCGCGTATTCAAAGGAGTTGAAGGAGTGCAGGAACAGAAAATGCAACAGATCTTTGCGGGGCTAGGGGGCGACTACACCCTGCCCGGGAACAGTCCCGCCAGCATCCCGATCGTGATTGGCGGAGAAGGTATCGGGAAACCAACGGTCCACCAGACGCCGCAGGGATCGGTGATCATCATGCCGGCGGTAGATACACGTGCAAAGGAACCCGAATCCCGGACCGTGCCCGGGCGGGTCGAAGTGATTGAGGAGCTGGACGATAAAGGACGGGTAAAAGCCCGCCGGTATATCGGAGGGGTACCGGACTCGATGCAGCCGGCCGGCGATCCGGAAGAGAAGTTCCTCGAGAAGATGTTGAAAATGCGGGACCTGTTCGGGCCGAAAGAGCAGTCGGCAGCGCCGCAGCAGCGGGACGACGCCCTGATGAGCGTGATGCAGTCGATCGCGGATACCGTGCAGCTGTTAGGGAGACGGATCGACCAGAGCGACCAGCGATCGACGGCGATCGGGGAAGAGTCGCAGGCGCTTCTCGAGCTCCGCGAACAGCTCCACCGGACGGAAGAGAAGCTGGACGAAGAGCGCCAGCGAGCCGCCGAGAACCGCGTGAAAGTGCTGGAAGAGGAGGTGCGCAACCTCCGGACCGGGCGCGGGGCGAACGTCTCGGACCATCAGGCCGAACTCGGATTCCGAAAAGATAGTCTCGAAACGGTAGTCGGGGCGGTGGAGAGTCTCGGGACGCGAGTTGTGGAGCCGCTCGTTGAGATGAACAAAGTGCAGGTCAAATTACAAGCCCTTCTCATGGCCCGCGAGATGGCCCGGCAGGACGGGGCGAACCCGGCGGACTATATCAAAGCCATGTCGCCGGCACCGGAACCGACCAGCCAGGAAGTGCAGGCGACCGTCGATAAGTGGAAACAGCGGGCGGATAGTGCACGTGCAACGCAGGAGGATAAACCGTGAAAATTCTGTTGGTTGCGTCCGGTAAAGGCGGAACAGGGAAATCGACCACAACGGCGATGCTCGGGAAGGTGCTCTCCCGCCGCTGCCGGGTCGCCCTATTGGACCTGGACGTGACCGGACCGAATTTAGCTAAGATGGTGGGCGCCGATGACGGCTGTCTCTGTTTCGACGCCAACTTCTTCTATCCGCAACACGTCTCCGAGAATTTACAAGTCTTTTCGCCGTCGATGCTGCTCCCGAAAGGCATGCCGATCGCCTGGACGGGCAGTATCCGGAAAGAGATGATCCGCGAACTGTTGATGAAGGTCGCCTGGCAGCAGCCCGATATCCTGATCTGCGATTCGCCGCCGGGCACGGGCGACGAGATGGTTGCCGTGCTGCAGTATGCTCCGCAAGTCGATGGCGTGATCGTGGTGACGAACGCGAAACGCGAAGCCCTGGACGATGCCCGCCGATTGGTGACGCTGCTCCGGACGCCGCGGTACCAGCATATCCCGATCCTGGGCGCGGTGCTCAATATGGAGTATATGTCTCTCGAGACGGAGACCGGCACGCAGCAGATTCCGCTTTTCTCGGATGGGTTGAACGCCGCGGCTGAGTTGGAGGTGGAGGTGCTCGGGTCGATCCCCTATAAGCCGGGGGGGATAGTGATCGGGCTGACGGAAGCGGATTACGAATCGGTTGCTGAAATGGTGTTTGCACGTATATTTGGGGAGGGATCCGCGTGAATATCAGCGATACGGATATCAAGACGATTATCGAGTCGTTTGTCGATATTGCGAACAAGAATCACGCCCTGGACGACTTGATGGCGGTCTACTCGGCCGCGTCTAACCGCACGCTCGGGGTGCGGATCCTAGGGTCTGCATTCCACTCGGGATTTATCTTCAAAGACGGGGTGGTGCAGACGATGGAATCGCTGGACCGGCCTACGCTCCTGGTGGAGATGGATAAAGGGACGTTCTGGAATATCATCAACTCAGAATCGGCGGGTGCCGCGAAGATGCGAGTCTACGCCGGGATATTCGCGGAAGAATCTGTGCACGTGTATCCGCCGCCGGGGGTGGAAGGGGGTCTCCTGCACCTGGAGAATGTGATCCGTATCTTTGGCGAGATTGCGAAATTGGTTATGGGGTGATCGAGATGGGAATGTTCGACCAGATTCTTGACGAAGCGAAACGCGAGATTCAGAAAGGGCAGAATGCCATTATGGCGGAGTTGAATACGATTAAACAGCAGCAGGCGGAGATCCTCAAACTGCTCCGCGAGAAGGGTTCCTGATGGCGGATATCCCCTCGGACCCGTTGATCTCGTTTCTCATGCGGATGACGGGGGCCGGCGGGGTGATGGAGCTGCAGAAGACGGTTGCCAACTTATCGGCAGATGCACGTGCACTCATCGCCCTGGCGTCGATCCTCGAGTCCATGAACGAGACGTTTAAGGAAAGTAATCGACTCCTGGCGGAAATCAACCAGAAGCTCGACCGGCTTGTTGGATAGCGAGATAGGATTTTAAACTCTCTATCATCTCTTCCAGGACCGCGGAATCGGCGTATTTGACATAGTATCCTTTCTCTTTGAGCGGAGAGTTAGGGGCGGTACAATGAGCGACCCGGTGCCCTTTTCCTTTTTCCTGATTGCTGCTGTGAGTGTGCCATGCTTGACAGAACGGACAATAGAATTTATACGCGAACATCGGCCTTCCAGACTTGTTGAAGCCCACATGGAGGGGGATACACTCGAAGGTGAAGGTAGTATCCCGAAAGGCATTGACAGTTTCCGGCCAGCTCAGATCCGTATGCCGGTCCATTTGCAGCACGTCTCGGAGAGTTTCGTTAACATACCGTCGAACATCCAGGTCTCGAGCCTCTAACTCCGCATAGATCTCCTTGTGAATATAGACATTTGGCATACCGAAGAGATAGATTGAAAGAGATATAATTCTTCTTAAATCTTCTTCCGCAGGGTGATTACCAAGGGTATCCCCCGGCACACAAACTAAGTCTATATAAAGGGATAGTTTAAGGGAACAATAGGGATAGTTCAACCATCCGAAACGGGCTTCATTCTATCGGTTTTTTGCCTCTATTCTCTATTATATCGTTTAGGGATAGTTAGGGATATGTATACATATAATATATGTATGTGTGTATGTGTAGATCGCGTATATACATTAATGGGGGGGGCTAACTATCCCTGATTCTCCCTGATATTGTAATCACGCCCGGATTGTCGAATTACTAAGTAAAATGAACCCGGATGAAGGGATAGATACTCTCCCTAAGAACCCTCCCTAGAGGGGTGAAAATAAAAAGTAAGGGTAAAGTTTATTATCTATAATCTTTTGGAACTTCATCCGGATAGACCGGACTTTTCGGGTTTAGACGGATACCTTCGTAGTACATGATCCCGTTCGATTTTACCCGATTTACGTCCCGCCGTTTCCCCATAATCGTCCCGAATTTCGTCTGACTCCAAATCTGGTTATGCTGAAAGTAGTTCTCCCGGCACCACTGCCGGTATGCAAGGTAGACCTCCATTGCCAAGGTTCTTGAAGGGGGGTCTCCGGGTTTATCATGGATGAGGTATTTTTCATCGAACGGTGCGAGAACGTCCATTTCTTTCTTATATTTGTCCAAAGCCTCCGTAACTTCCCGTGGCGGTTGGAGTCCGACCGCAGCATACTCCTGGTAGCCGTCCAGCAGCCAGTTCAGGATCCCGCTCCGCTCCTCGAGCAGTTGGTCTTTGAGCTGCCGGTTCCGCCGTTCCGGGGGGATAATTACGCTGAATGGCACGATATGGATCCGGCGCTCCAGCGCCAGGTCCATGTTCACGACGCGGGGCAGGTGGTTCGTGGCGACGTAGATATGATCGGTCGGTGTATACGTGAAATGGGACTTGTGTTTGTAGCATGCGGCCCGGCCACTCCCGCCGGTTAAGGCTTTCACTATCGGTTCGTCCATCCGTTTATCCTCAGGGAACTCCTCACAAGAGAGAAACCGTTTGCCTTTCAGAGTCGCCAGAATGAACTCTTTAGAGCTCCCGCCGGGTCCTTCCAGGAAGACGTGCGCCGGCACCACGCCGGCATACTCCCCCAGGATCTCGGCAATCACGCCAAAAAACACAGTTTTTCCGTTGGCACCCGGTCCTACCGCAAACACGATCGCGTTATCGCGGACCTCTCCGGAGAGCGCCATCCCGACCGCCCGCTGGAGGAATGCCCGGGTAGCCACATCGGGCAGGATCTCCGCCAGGAACGCTTCCCACCGCGGACACGTGGCGGAGGGGTCGTAGCGCACGTTCGCTACTTTCGTGATATGGTCCATGGGGTTCGCCGGTTGCGGCTGCCGGGTCCGCAGGTCGATCGTACAGTTCTGTACATTCAGCAAGTTCAGATTCGTATCAAAATCACTCAATCGCATGGCAATTCCTCGAAATTCCGATAAACATTTAGAAATACCGTGCAGCTTCCCCGAGTTCAGGAACGAACTCAACCGTTCCCGCGCCTTCTTCTCGATCGGGTCGTCGGTCGAAGGGTGGATCTGCCGGGAGATCGTCTGGATCTCGCGGATGATGAGCCGGGCCGTAACCGCCGGCAGGTTCGGCTCCCACCGGTTCCCCGTCCAGAACACCCACGGTAGGTCCAGCTCCGCAACGTAGCGCAGGTAGTCGCCATGGTGACGTTGCACGTGCATAGCAACCTCGAGCTCGTTCCAGGCGTAACGTCCCGGGTCCGTATTGAACGCTGCGCGGCTGTTCGGGAACAACTCTTCGTGCTCTGGCCGAACGCCCTGCGCTATGGCCCATAGGTGAAACGGTTGCGGAGGAGAGTTCGGCGGCATCGGGACGGGGTGCGGCAGGTCCGGCGCCGGCGCCGGGATGTGGTCGCCGTTGAGACCGAGTTGCCGCAACAGGTGATAATAGGCTGGTTCCCGCCCAACGGCGTCCCGGGCGGCGTTCGCCACCCGCACGATCTCGTTGTCGTCGGTCTCGATCCCGTGGTCCCGGGTGTAAAACCACAATTCCGACATCACGCGGTCGTGGTCAAACCCGTGACTGAACAGGAGACAGGCCGAAACCGTGACGTATTCTCGCAGGGCATCATCCATGACGAACAGCTCCGAAAAGTGAAAGTAAAAGAGCGGCAGGGCTTCGACAATTACCGTAAATTCCAACGGAAAGCCTTATTACTCTTGAATAGATACTATCCTGTAGAGGTGACATAGAGCCTCCTATGACATCGAAGAGCCTCCTGGGTCTCGCACACTCCGGGCCTTACGGTGTTGCCTTCTCCGTCTCCTGTCCCGGTAGGCAGGCCGGGACGGGGGTTACTACTGCGCTGCACATTTAAACATTTCCGCCTGACCACTTGCTTAAATCTACCGATTTTAACGCCAGATTTTCACGTGCAGACTTCACTCCGCATCCCAAACGCTTATAACCCGGCACATCCATAGTGAACAGCGAGGGTGGGACCCTGCCCTCACAATGCGGCATATTCCCATAGATTTACGTCCCTTTCCGTTAATCGCAGCCGACGTTGGGGAGCGGAAAGGGACGTGGGTCGCTCCTTTGCATGACTGCCCGTTGTTCTACGGGTCCAGCGGAACCCCCCATTCGGACCCGGATACCGGGGAACGCTGCGCCAGGGAAGCGCAGTGTTCTCCCGTATCCTTCTTCTAAATTCGATTCTAGCGGTTCATATCGGCAGGTTTTTTACTGCACGAATAATACAGTCCACTATGGGAAAACAGAAGAATGACGAGCCTTTTAAGGTGGATCGCCACATCCGAAGCGTTGTGCTGGAAGATTGGGACGCTTTTATTGCGGTAAAAGACCAGTACCGCCTTACGTGGCAAGAGATCTTCCATCGGTTCCGGATGTATGAGAACGGGATCCGCTACATTTTCGAAGCTCCGGGCGAGTGGACCAAGGGCCTGACGCTCGATGTTAACACGTGCATGGGCCTTATCCAGCTGTGGGTCGGGAACATGCGCGAAAATTTCATGGCGATCCAGAAAGGGCAGGACGTAACCGCGCTTCTCAAGGGGAATCCGTATCGCGGCAAACCTGGTCTGGTGATCGGCGCCGGGCCATCGCTCCACGAGCACAAACACCTCGAGACGCTTGCACGTGAAGGTTTCGACGGCCCGATCTATTGTTGCGCTCACGCTCTCAAGGACTGTCTCGAGGCCGGCGTCGTCCCGACGTATACGGGCATTGTGGACGCCGATGAAAAGATGCGGGCCTTTATCGACCACGACATCATAGACGAGTATTCCAGCGAGATTAACATGGTCTTCATCGCGTCCGCCCATCCCTCCTGCGTCGAACGGTGGTCCGGTCCGGACTCTAAACGGTTCTGGTTCCTGTCGGGCGTGCCGCAGAACCTCATTCCCAACGTCGATACGTTGATAGCCGATTTCTTCCCCGGGATCACGCACCTGGACACGGGGGGGAACTCCGGATCGGCCGGCTGGATCTTCCTGGCGTATGCCAACTGCACGCCGATCGGCATGATCGGGCTGGATTTCGCCTATCCCGAAGGGTTCCCCTACGACCAGACCCAGTATCACGCGGCCTGGCAGCAGTCGATCGGCAAAGAAGGCGGATACGTCGATGAAGCGGACCTGATCGAGAAATGTTACCCACACTTCACGCACCCCTATTTTAAGAACCATTTTTACCGCGATTTCGTATACGGCGTCTTTAACGATGCGTTTATCAATTTCAGCAAGACGTACAAAAAGCAGTTCGGGACGGACACCGTGAACTGCACGCAGGGCGGCGGGATTTACGCTAAACACATCCGCTATATGAAATTCACGTCGTTCCTGGAGAAGTATGGTGGGGGCAAACCGAAATGACCTGTCCGAAGTTCGTCTCGGACCCGATCGAGGATCCTGCGTTTGTCGAACGGGACCGTCGGATCCGGCGGCAGATCTCTAAAAAGTCCGAGCGGGCGCTGCGGTCGCAGATCCCCCGGTGCGGAGCCGTGCACCCGGGGCGGGCCGATCTCGTCTGCCGGTTGCCGCCGGGTCACGTCGGGAAGCATCAGTGCGGCCGGGTGCGGTGGAATCAAGTCGAAGAGGCGATCGGGGGCTGTCTCTCCGGTTGCCCGCCGGCGGAGGAAGCGTGTTGCGGGAAGGGCGGTGGGTGCACGTGCAAACGATCCCCTTCCTGAAACCGCCCTTCGGTACCGAGGAGCAGGCGGCGGTCTGCCGCGTGCTCGAGACGGCGGCGATCTCCAAAGGAGAAGAGTGCGATCGGTTCGAAGAGGAGTTCGCCCGGTACATGCGGCGCGTCCACGCGAAAGCCGTCTGCAATGGGTCGGTGGCGCTGGACGCCGTGCTGCAGAGCTATAAACATCTCGGCCAGCTCCTACCGGGCGATAAAGTCTACCTGCCGTCGTTTACGTTCGTAGCGGTTGCCAACGCGGTTGTGAACGCCGGTCTCACTCCGATCTTCGGTGAGGTTCGGCCCGACGACTACAACCTCACGCCGGCCATCCCCGAAGGCGTGCGGGCCGTGATCCTGCCGCACACGTTCGGGTGCCCGGCCGATATGGACGAATGGCTGGCGCATACCGAAGGAAAAGTGCTGCTGATCGAGGACTGCGCCGAAGCCTGCGGGGCGGAGTTCAAGGGCAAGCCGGCCGGGAGTTTCGGGGATGCCGCGACGTTCAGCTTCAACGCGACCAAGAACCTCACCACGGGCGAAGGCGGGATGATCGTTACCGATGACGGGTTCCTGCACCAGCTCGTCTCCCAGGTGGTTGACCACGGGATCGCCCCCAACCCCTCGCCGGCCCTGTACCGGGCGGCGTCCCTGCCGGGCCACAATTTCAGAATGTCGAACATCACGGCGGCGATCGGGCGCGTGCAGTTGGGTAAGCTCGAGCACAATAACCGGTTGCGGTGGGACCGTGCCCGTGCACTTTCGAAATCGCTGCAGTGTAAACGGCTCCAGCCGCAACTCGACAACCACGGGCGGTTTCACAGTTATCAGCTCTACACACTCCGGCTCGAGAGTCCCTGCGACCTGCGCGACCGCGACAAGGTAGTGGTAGAGCTCCGCCGGCGGGGCATTGAAGCCCGGGTTTACTTCTATCCGCCGATTCATCGGCACCCCTTCTATCGGCAGCTCAGCGACGTGACCGCCCGGACCCCTTCGCTGAACTCTACAGATTCACTTTCGCAGCGCGTCTTCTCATTGCCTCTTTACCCGGGCCTGGATCGAGATGAGATCGAATACATGGTAGATAACGTATCGGAGGTGAGTGGATGCTCGTAGCTGAGCTGGGCGTGAATTGGCGGAACCGGATTGAGCTGATGGAGATGATCCTCCTGGCCTACTGGAACCACTGCGACGCGATCAAGGTGCAGGTCTTTGACGAAGAGCATATCAAGGGGCACCCGCGGGAAGACGAGTTGGTAGAGAAGATTCTGAGTCGGGCGGAGATCGTTGATATTGCACGTGCAACACACCGGATGGGTCTGAAATTCATAGTGACGCCGTTCTCGTGTGAAGCCCTGGACAAGATCGTGCCGACCGCCGATTGCATTAAAATTCGGTATGCCGACCGCTACAACGAACCGCTCTTGAACATGGTGAAATATGTCCGCAAACCGCTCTTTGTCTCCTGCGACGAAGCCTATCTCACGGCGCAGCCGAAAGCCGTTGCCGACCATTTCAATAAAGTGCTGATGTTCTGCCAGCCCGAATATCCCCCTACTGAACAGGTCTATCCGGACGGTCTCGGCACGGATTTTCTCGGGTATTCGAATCATCACCCGTCCACGCTGCCGCCGCTCCTGGCCCTGATCCGCGGCTGTCTGGTAGTCGAGGTGCACGTGAAGAAAGAGGGATATCCCGGTGGCTACGTACCGATCGATGCTGCGGTCTCGCTGACGTTCTACGAGGTCTCCCGCGTGTTCACGGCCTGGATGGAGCACCGGCACCGTGAGTTCTGCCAGCGGAACCATCTGCCGCTGCCGCCGATCACCGGCAGGATCATTATATGACGATATTGGTTACGGGAGCCGCCGGGACGCTCGGGCGGCTGGTCGTGGACCGGCTGGTACACGACGGCAACACGGTCCGGGCGTTCGATAACCACGAAGCCGGGTTGGCGGCACTGGACGGCGATTCTCGCGTGCGGCTGGTCTACGGGGATATCCGGGACGCCGAACGGGTCCGGATGGCGATGCGGGGCGTTACGCACGTCATCCACTGTGCGGCGATCAAGAACTTAGTTGTATCGGAGAAAAATCCATGGGAAGCCATCCGGACGAACATCGAGGGCACGTATAACGTCGGGTTCGCGGCGCTCGAGGCCGGGGTCAGCTCTGCGATCTTCATCTCGAGCGATAAAGCTGTGGCTCCGCGGAACCTCTACGGGGCAACCAAACTGATCGGGGAACAGGTCTGGCAATGGTTCGCCTATATCCAGGAGAAGAGCCGGTTCGCGGTCCTGCGGTCGGGCAACTTCCGGTTCTCGCAAGGGTCTGTTCGGGAGATCTGGCGCTGGCAGCACGAGCAGAACGTTCCGCTCACGGTCACGGATACCCGGATGGTCCGGTACTTCATCGACGCCGACGACGTAGCCGGGATCGCAGTAGAGATGCTGGCCGAAGCGCAGAACGGTGAGATCTATATCCCGGCCATGGAAGAAGAGTCCCTGATGGACCTGAAAAAGCGGTTGTATCCCGTGGACGAGATCCGGCTGGTTGGGTTACGGAAAGGCGAGAAGTTAGAAGAGCAATTAGAAAACGCCTGGGAATACCTGGTGCGGACGAATGAGAAGTATAGAGTGATGCGACCATGAAGATTGTTGAAGTGCAGGAGGGATTTCCGTACTGGGAGACCGAACGGAAATTCTCGGATTCTCTGATAGATACACGTGCACTCCTGGAGCGGTTCGGCTGCGACCGCATTGTGACCGATGAGCAGAAAGTCAAGATCCCGCCGAAGGGCGAAGACGTGACCGTGTACCGGCTGATGTTTCAGGTCCATAATCTCCCGTATGTGATCGAGTATCCGGTCACGTTCCGCAAATTCAAACGCAAACCGCGCAAACTCGATATGCGGCTCTCCGGGCGGATCATCTTCAACCTGGTAAAATCGTTGCTGGTGAACGCGCAGATCGATTATCTCAGCTTCGAGCAGGCGATGGTGATGTTCACGGCCCTTCCCGGGCCGAAAGGCGAAGCCGAACCGCTCATGGAAGTCGTGCACCGCGACCCGCGGCTGTTCGAACGGCTGGCCCTGCCGGAATACGTGCCGGACCGGCCGGTGGCCTCCCGGGGGATCTACCAATGAAGACCTATGCGTTCATCCCGGCCAAATCCAGGAGCCGCCGGTTCCCCGGCAAGAATACCGCCCGGTTCCTGTCCTCAACACTGCTCGGGCACGCCGTCTTCAAGCTGCGCAACATGCCGCAGATCGATCGAGTGGTGATCTCCTCGGACCTGATCGCCGCGACCACGTATGCCGAAGGCGACCCGAAAATATGGGACCTGAACCGCCCCAAGGAACTCTTGCAGGACGATACCCCGACTGAGGACGTGGTGATGCACCTGATCAACCGGCTCCAGGAGCCGGACGACTATACGATCGTCCTGTCGCAAGTCACGTCGCCGCTCTGGTCGGCCGAATCGCTTGGTCTGGCGCTGACCATCTTCAACCGGCACGACTACGACTCCCTGATCGCCGTCGATCCCTGGTTCCGGCCGTGCGGAGCCTTCTACATCTTCCGAAAAGAACGGTTCCTGAACGATCCGCGGATCTTCACTCAGAACATCAACCTCTACCTGTTGCCCGAGGATGAGTGTATCGATATCGATTATGAATGGCAGCTCCACATCGCCACGGCGATCGCCCGCAACCGCTACGAGTGAGAGGTGTATACGTGAAGATCGTTCTGCCCCGGGGAAGCCGGTCGGATACCGCCCTCTCGGATCCGATCCTCCGCCGGCTGCAAGAAGACGACCGGTTTGAAGTCTACCCCTACGAGTTGCCCTGCCAGAACTACCCGCTCGCCTGCACGCTGTTCCGCGATTTCATCCAGCGGCTCAACCCCGATCTGGTCCTCTGTGTCGGTGACCGGGTGGAGATGGCGGCAGCAGCCGCAACCGCGTTCTCGCTCAACATCGCCGTTGCCCACGTCTACGCCGGCGTCACGCAAACCCCGTTCACGCTGGACGACGTGCACCGGCACGCGATCACCCTCTACGCAGCCGTCCACTTCTGCGAGAGCGTGCACGCCGCAACGGCGGTCTGCAAGATTCGGGACGCCTGCGACCTGCCGGCTCACGGCGTACACGTGGTTGGGATCACGCACTTTGACGATATCGACCTCGAGAACCTGGACACCTTCAAGGTGCCGACCGTGCCCTACGATCTGGTCCTCTACAACGCGACAACCAACCTGGACGCGGATAGACGTACAAAGTTCGCCGCCAGGGACATCCTGACAATCTTGCGGCTCAACAAAGCCAGCGGGAACCAGATGGTTGTAATCGGTCCGAACCCGGACGATCCCGATCTGGACTACCGGCTGCTTATCAAGAATGCCCTGGTGCACTACCCGACGCTGCCGCGGCTGCAGTTTCTCGCTCTGCTCAAATACTGCACGAATTTCATCTCCAATTCATCGGCGGTCGTCTACGAAGCCCCGGTCCTGATGACCGCGACCGATCAGATCATCCACCCGATCGGGTTGCGGAACGCCTACCGCCCCCGCGGACCGTTCGAGCTGGGCGCGAGTGATAAGATCGTTCAAATCCTGGGAGAATACGTGCATGCCGCACAGTTCCGTTTGGAAAAGAAAAAGTAGAAAAGTCAAGAAACGATGCGAAACGTGCGGCAAATCGTTCCTTGTTGACCGGTATCGTAAAAATACGGCTCGGTTCTGTACTCTAGCATGTTTAGGGAAGTACCATGGATCTCGCCACGAGAAGGATCCCCGAAAGTGGGAAGTGAGAGAATGCCAGTGGTGCGGGCGGGATTTTTCAGCCTACCGCGTCTCATCCCAAGTGTATTGCTCAAGGGAGTGCGCGTATGCGTCTCGGCACAGCCCCACCCCTAAAAGGTTCATTAAAGTATGTCTGCAGTGTAAAAATGAGTTCCAGTCCAAACGAAGGCAAACTATATTTTGTTCGGCAAACTGTTTCCATACGTGGTTCAAAGAGCATCATACTCCCTGGAATAAAGGAAAATCCAATTGTTATTCTGATGTCACTTTAGATAAGATGCGTGCCGCACGCCAAAAGCAACGGTTTCCAACTTCAAAAACCCTCCCTGAACTTAATTTCGAGCGGATCTGTAATGCGTGTGATCTACCCTTCAAGTATGTGGGGAACGGCGCGGCCTGGGTAGGCTCTCTAAACCCGGATTTCATCGAACGGTCTGGCAAACCCATTGCTGTTGATATCTTTGGCGATTATTGGCATAGTCCCTTGAGAAAGGGCATTCTGTATTGCGCTACGGAGCGCGGAAGGGTAGAGGTCTTTCAGGAGTATGGTTGGAAACTCATCATCTTTTGGGAGAATGAATTGAAATGTTCGGACGCTTTAGATATCGTATATCGGAGATTGGAGGAGCATGGCGCACTCACTAGCATGGCGTGAGTCGTGGAAACCGCCGGTAATTATGCACGGCGTTCCTACGCGGTGGGGGTGGACGGTGTTGCACCCGGAGAACCTGTGCATGGGAAATTACGTGGATATAGGGTATTACACACTTATCAATGCAGAGAATGGAGTAATTCTGGAAGAGGATGTCGAGATAGGGCCGCACTGCGCGATCCTGTCCGCGTCTACAATAGATAACAAATTTGGCCCGATCCACGTCAAAAGGGGGGCAAAAATCGGTGCATTTTCTTTTCTTGCTCCTTCGGTATCCATCGGAGATAACGCCATCGTTGGGGCGTATAGTTTCGTTAAATCCAATATTCCTGAAAAAGCATTAGCGTTTGGCGTTCCCGCAAAAATCATAAAGTTCTTATAACCCTCTCTTGATTTACTTCTCATGGTAAGTAAAGCCGTTACGATTGGCGGTAAAACCTTCAACATCTCGATTGGATCCCTTGGAATGACGTATGAGGAGATGGTGACGGATTTTAATGCTCTCTCGGCGTTCCGGACCGAGCTCCAGCGTCTCGGTCTCCTTACAACGACCTACGATTCCGCCTGGATGGCCTTGTATCAGAAGATCCCGCAGGTCCGGCAAGGCGACTATTCCGGCACCTCCACCACAGCCCTCCGGACCGAGATCAAGCAGTTGTTTGATGTGTGTTATGCCGAAGCGAATAGGATCGCAGCCGCAGCCTCCGCCAGCGGTGCCAGCGGTAGCGGCAGCGGTACCCCCGCCGGCACCGGTACGATGACCGGGGATGCCCGGCTCGTTCGGGTCTGGTACGGGCAGCAGGTTCCGTTTACAACGGTGCGGGTAAACGACCTGATCGCCAACAACCGCCGGGTACAGTTCGCCGTCATCTACAATACCATAGGGAAATACCTGTTTCGGGCGGCGGTAGACGGGAAAGCCGTGGACTCCAAGAGCCAGGACGTAACGCCGTCCATGGTCGGGCGGGAGACGACGCTCTGGTTCACGTATCCATCGGAGAAATCGCCTTCGTACTGGACGCCCGGTACGCACCAGATCTCGATTCAGATCGAGAAAGACGGGAAAGTTGCGACCGCTGGCACGCTCTCGTTCACGCTGGCAGCGGGCGGGACGGGCGTTACGGTTCCCGGTACTGGCACGGTCCCGTATGGGTCGATGGCCGAGATGCTCAAGGATCTGGCGGCGGATCCCAAGTTTCATCCGAAATCCGTAGCCGGCGGATATCGGGTCGGCGGAAGTCTGATCATCCCGGGCGGGGCGCTGGAGATCCCGCACCAGAACGTCACAGCGGTTGTCGTGGAGTTCCTCAACCCGCCGGAGATCCCCTATATTCCGGGCTACGGGCAGCTCCCATCGCTCACCTATATCTGTCAGGTCGTGGTCGATGGCGTGCCGGGCGGCTATACGGCGGTTGTCGTGCCGAAGAGTGAAGTGGGCTGGAATAACGAAGTCTCGATCCCCCTGCCGGCCACCGCGAAACTCCGCGGTCCGCATACCGTCGCGGCGCATTGGTTCCTGTCCATGGACTCAACTACGGTCCCGCTCCCCCCGTTCCCGGCGGCGGCATGGCGGACCTGGGACAAAGCCGACCGAGATATTCTGCTCCGGCTGCCGTCGCTCATCTATCCCGATCAGGTGATGGAGCTGGTCGCGGAGATCTCCGCAGACGGCATTCCGAGCAACGGGGAATCGGCCGATCTGCTGGTAAACAACATCAAAGTCGCAACCGTGACGACGACTGCCGGGAGAGCGTCGTTTCAGGGCACCTTCGGAAAAGGGATCGCCGGGTCGCTGAACTTCTGCGTCGAAGTGCCCGAGAGCACTGCGGCCAAAGCAGCGCGGAAATGTGCGTCGCAAGGGATTACGCAACTCACCGGGCGGCAGGTCCACCTCTTCGTACCGCTGCAGGTGCCCGAAGGGTATCCGGTCGATCTGGTCGCGCAAATCTCCTGCGGCGGTGCCCCGAGCAGCGGCGAACTCGTTATCTTCACGGTAGACGGGGAAGTGGTCGGGCAGGCCGAGACGAGCGCCGGGCAGGCGAAAGTCACCTGGAAAGCGTCGGCGGACCCGTCCCGCAACCGCAAGATCTGTGCTCGCGTGCCGCGGAACGCCGTGTGCCCTGGCGTAGACGAGAGTTTCACGTGCAAGATGCTAACAGTCCTGAAAGGCGTAGACGAATCGACTCTCACCCAGCTGGCTTCGGAACGCCAACGGAAATACGAGCTCTGGATGCAGGAGACCGGCGGCGTAGTGGGTGAGAAAGTGGGGTCGCTCGTGCCGTTCGATCTGATTGTCGCCCCGGACGTAACGCCCTACCTGCCGGCGCCCACCATCCCGACGCCCACGGTACCGATACCGCCAACGCCTTCCGTACCGGCGCCGGCCGCACCGGAACCGCCTCAAGACCAGCCCGGCAAGATCATTATCCCGGCCCTCCCGCTTCCGGAGAAGTTTGCCGGGGTCCCGATCGAAGTCTATGTAGATAACGAACTCCTGGGATCGCCCCCGATCACGCTCCAGCGGTATCCCGGGACGTATTCAATCCGGATCACGGCGAAAGGGTTGCCGCAGATTCATCGGCGCGTTCGAATCGCCAGCAACGAGACCGTGACGCTCTCGGATCTATCGTTCACGTGAGGTACGACACATGGTATTTACCTTCTTCCTACCGGCCTTCTCATCGGTATCTCGAGCACCCGTCCAGCACATCGCGGCGGAACAGCTTGGGGAAGCCGGCCTGCACGCAACGGTGCACAACGTAACGGAGTTAATCAACCATTTATTCCAGGGCGCTCCCGCTCTCTCGCAGAAACGGGACGTGCTGGCAAAACAGGCTCCCGCAGCCCGACCGACGCAGGCGCCGGTCCGGTCTGTCGTGGATGAAGGGGTCCGGACGGTCCGGACGGGATCGTTCCCGCAGTTCCAGGCCGGCCGCCCGGCAGCCTCGGCCGCGAAACCGAGCACGCCGACGACCCATGCGGCTCCGTCGTTCACGGTAACGCGAGCTGGCGGTACGGTCGTCCCGATCCAGGTCGGCCGGGACAGTCTATTCGGTCCGCGGTACACGGATACGGTGATCGTCCAGTAAGAGGAGATGATGTATGCCCGTTGATAAAGAAACTACTGTAAAGGTATATCCCTGGGGATTCCGGGGAAATGTTGAGATGGTGCCGGCGACTGATGACCGGGCACGGCTCGGTCTCGATCCTGCCCGATACCAGAAAGGGATCCTGATCCGCCGGATGACACTGCATCCGGACGCCCTCTCGCCCGTCAAAAAGACGGGCACGATCCGGGTCTCGAGCTGCGTCTCGGGAGGCACCCTGAAAATCGATGGAAAGCCGCTCGGTGAACCGCCGGTAGACGTGGAGGTTATGGAAGGGAAACATACGGTCTCGCTATACGTGCACGGCAAGATACCGGAACACCAGAGCGTGACGGTGGAGGCCGGCCAGGTATCTACGGTGCAGTTCTGCATCCAGGACCGGCTCCCGACCACGCCCCGGCCCCCCGTCGTGAACCCGTCGCCCCGTCCGGGTTTCCTGCCGCTCTTCGAGACGAGGTGATTCCGGATGGCGACACAGACTATCATCCAGGAAGGACTCGAGGGACCCGCTACTCGCCCGACCTTCACGAAGACGACGGTTCTTCCCAACGAGACGCGGGATATCGGATCCGTGCGGCAGGGCGATGCCTGGTTAGTCGGGCAACCCGCCTTCGGGAACGTGACGGTTCCCGGTCCGGGCACCGATCCGCTTGGACTGCTCCCGAGTGGCGGCGTGCCAGCACCGACCGGCGACCCTAAAAAAGATGTGGAGACCGTTGTTCAGGTCGGCACGGATCTCAAGGAAGACGTAGAGACCGTGATCCAGACCGGCGCGGACAACCTGCCGACAACGCCCGGCCAATTCTTCGTTCCCAGTACGCCGGCCTCCACGGTCGCCCCGATTTACGGTCCGGCGCCGGGCACGGAAGAGTTTGCCCTCACGCCCACGCGGCAGGAAGGCACGTTCCGCCCTACCCTCTACTTCCCCCTGTATACCGTATGGGTCTCGGATAGGGGCGCGTACCAGGTCTTCTCAACCCGCGGCCAGATCGTAGCTTCTGGCGGGCCGGGCACCTGGTATAGCGATACCGTCCAGGAACGGGTCAAAAAGCAGTACGGCAGCGGTGGGAGCGGTCTTGCCCCGGCGGAGCTTACCGGGGTTGTACCCGTCTCGAGCGGTGCAAATCCGGCCTGGATCTCGGGTCTCCCGGACCTGCCCGAAGTCAAGAAACCGGGCGATCTCGGCGTCCAGTTCGATCCCAAGAAAGGGTGGGTCGCCCTGGATCCGAAAACCGTTCTGGATAAGGGTCCGCTGGGTACCACGCCGGATATCACGCAGGTTGGTTCGGACCTCTCCTCTTCGATTGGAGCGGTGTTCGTCCGCAATCCCACGGATGCCGCTGCGGATGTCGCGCTCCGCACGCCTTCGGCCGATCCGTCTGCACGTGCAACTACCCCGTGGAGTAGCGACTTGTTCAAGAACATCGGGACGGCTCTCGAGATCGGGGCCAAGACCGGGTTTGAACAGGCAACGAAACTCCGGCTCCCGTCCGGCGGATCGACCTTTGACCTGAGTTTTGGGATCGGGGATGCCGTGGCGAATGCGGTTTCCGGGTTCTTGAGCGGACTACAGATCCCGTCCTTCGGCGCTCCGAAACCGGACACCGATCCGCTCGGGATCCGGAAAGACGCGGAGACCGTGATCGGTACTGTCACGACCAAGACGCCGGCCGGCATATCGACCCTCCCGGGATCGCCTACTGGCGGCATATCGACGCTTCCGGGAACGGGCATGGGTGCCGGGGCCGATATCGGCGGCGCGATTAAAGGCGCTTTGGGATTCCTCGGGATTCGGTGGTGATCTACAGTGTTTCAAGAACTGATGGGCTGGTATGTCAAGGAATACCTCGGCGGGAAGTTTATCAACGTGGTCTTTCGGCACACGCTCTCCCCGAGCACGTCCGGGTCCCTCACGCTGACCAATGCCGTGAACGGGGCGACCATCAAAAACGCGCTCGGCACGCAGGATCTCGTTCTCTTTGACGTGTTTGCGTATGCGACTTCGATCACGGCGGTAGAAGTGCTACCCGACGCCGATCAGACCGAACGGTTCACGGTAGACGCTCTGCCGACCGGCACCCGGGTCCCGATCATGCCGCCGAAGCTGGTAGAAGTGGATTTCCGGATCGACTACGAGACGCCGGCTGTGCCCGTGGAGGTCTACCTGAACTTCTCGTGCATGATCATCTCGGAAGCGAACCTGATCAAGTTCACGACGCTGGCCGAAGGGATAGCCGATCTCACGTATGCCAACAAGAACCTCGTGAACATCCAGAAGCAGCAAGTCGAGATGTTGAAGGCGATGATCAATATCCTCTACGTGGATATGGGGAAAACGCCGCCGTATCCGTTCGATACGGGCCTATCCTCGGCCGTTCTGCCGATGGAACAGTTCTCCAAACGGCGATCGGCTAACTTCTGCGACCGCAAGACCCGGAGGGCATAATGACGATTATGGGTGGCGGGCTGACGAAAGTTCAGCCCTATGCGATCATCTCTCTGGATCTCACGACCGCTCGCACGGATACCGCCGAAGGGGCGATCACGATCGACGGGGTAGCGACCGAGAACTGGATTGCCAACACGCTCACGGTGATCTCGCTCGGGGGCGGGTCTCTCTCCCTGAAACTGAACAGCTCGGACGCCGGCTCGATGTCGGGGATTGCGGACGGGTTCAAGGTCGAAGGGATCCCGTTCACCGAGATCTTCTGGACGAACATCGCCCAGGCCGGTTTAACGGCGATTGTGATGATTGGGTATGTGGAGTGAGGGAGAATGCTGGATAAACGCTTGGAACAGGTATTTGCGCAGGTCAAGACCGGGGTTGTGGTCCCGGTCATTCTCGAGGTCCGCGGCGGTGGGCCGGCGCTGGTGCGGGAGCTGAGCAGCCTGGGGCTTCGGAACGCCCGCATGAGTCCGGTTTCGCCGCTGGCTTACGGACAGGCGACCGAGACGGTTGCACGTGCACTCTCGAACAACCCGGCCGTGGTCCGGGTCTACTACGACGAACCGGTATACACGCGAGAATCCAACCCTTTTGAGGCGCGGTTTCAGCAGAAAGAAGTCATCCCCCTGCTCGAAGCTGTAGCGGCCACGGGAGCGCCGCACCTGTGGGATGCAGGACTGACCGGAAAAGGGGTCAAGATCGCGGTGATCGATACCGGGGTCTCGCAAAGTCACCCGATGCTCCGGGACGCCATCCGGGGCACGTTCTCGGCGGTGCCCGAGGAGAGCGTTGAAGATCAGCAGGGGCACGGGTCCTGGTGTGCGTCGGCTGCAGCGGGCCGGCACCTCGAACTCGAAGACGGTCTCGAGCTCCAGGGAGCCGCGCCGGAAGCCGACCTCTACTGTCTCAAAGCCCTGGCGGCAGACGGCCGCGGACAGATGTCGTGGGTCATCGACTGCGTAGAACACGCCATTGTCGAAATGCAGGCCGATATTCTGTCGATGAGTTTGGGATCGCTCTTCGATAACGCGGGAGCGGACCCGATTTCTCGATTAGTCAACGATGCGGTCCTGAAATACAATGTGATCCCCGTCATCGCGGCCGGCAACTCGTTTATCCCCGCCTCGATCGGCAGTCCGGGCGGTGCGATCCAGGCGCTCACGGTCGGTTCGGTCGCCCTCAAACTCCCGCACAAGTTCGCCGTCTCCTCCTTCTCCAGCAAGGGGCCGACTACGGGGTTGCTGGTCAAACCGGATATCTCGGCATGCGGGGGCAACATCGTCACGCCGGGGATCGGAGAGCTGATTCTCGGTGCTGCCGCCCACGAGGGATACGCCTACCTGGCCGGCACGTCCATGGCAACCCCGCAGGTCGCCGGCGGCATAGCGCTCTTGCGGCAGGACCAGCCGAATCTTTCACGTGCAGAAATCGAGCAGTTGCTCGCCCTGGCCGCGTTCCCGCGGATTAAAGATACGTTGACCGGTTACGGCATGATCGATCTCGGCAAGATGCGCCAGAACCTCGGCAAACCGCACCCGCAGATCGCGGAGATGCAGAACTTTATAGCGCAGGTGCAGGCGATCCCGTTCGTGCCGCTCTCGCTCTTGCCCCATCCGGAAGGATCCGAAGTCTCCGAGATTCGACTGCCGGCGTTTGGAGGGTGATATGCCCGATGCACCGCCAGCCGCCCGGATCCTGACGAATCTTGCGGAGAAAGCGATGGACCATGCGATCGAGGACCCGCTTGCCGCTGCGGCGAACCTGGACGGTGCCATGGGGTTGATCGTCAAACTCCTGCCGACTCTGCCGGGCGAGTTCCCGATCCCGATTCCCCGCGGGATTTACGAGAAGCTGCAGCAGCAGCAGAAAGGTGGCTGAATGGCCGGTCTCGCAGATTCCCCGTGGCCGTATTTCTATCACAACTACGGGCACAATCGGAAGGTAGACTTTACCCTGAACTTCGAGAAAGTGCTCTGGCAGATCCCGGCTCAGGACCGCCCGGAAGTGGACGACCCGGATATTCCCCCGACGTTATGGGGGGATTTCGTCCCGGATGGTCCGCCACTCATCACGGCAGACGGGTATCTGGTGGTGGCCGGGAAGATCCTGGTAGATTACGAGTGGCTGGAAGAAGAGAGGTTTTGGGATCTTACCCAGGCATACGGGATTCGCGTCTATGCGGACGATGGGGAGACTGTGCTCGCGGAGTCGGTTGCACTCGCGCCGGCGCAACTGACACCGTGTGCGCTGAACGAGGAGGGGGTAGTCTTCTGCTGGTGGTACAACGACGATACCGTCGAGATGGGGTTGGCCGCGTTCAACATCGCGGATTTATCCCTGGTCTGGTCGGGAAACCCGCTGCTCGACCTGGGCGACGTGCCGTATGGTCTCTCGTTGCTCCACAACGGCGTCCTGGTCACCGGCTCCGATGCTAATGGCGTAGTTGGCGTCAATTCAGCGGACGGAACCCGGCTCTGGCTAGGCCCGGCCGGGTTTGAGTATGCGCCGGTGCCGCCGGCCGTGGACGACGACGACAACGTGTATTTCGTGTATCTCGGGACATTCGGAGTCGGCGTGTGTTCGCTCGATAAAGAGGGGAATTGGCGCTGGCATGTGGATATAGGCGAGGGAAATATCTTGAACGCGGCTATAGCTCCGTTCAGCAACCCGGCTATCATCGGCGCGGAACCGTTCTATCTCTATATGACGTATTTCGATGGATCGTGGGGTTCACATATCGCCCGCTACAAACTGGACGGAACGCACGCCTGGACCTGGGACATCGCCACGGATTACGAGCTGTCGGTGCCGGAGCTGGCGGTGACGCAGGACGGGACGGTTGTAATTCCGCTCCTGTACACCGGCGGCGCGGAGTGGCAAGACCGGTTAGCGTTTTTCCCACATGCGGGAGCCGACCCGACGTATGGGGATATTCCGACGCATCTGAGATTATTCTGGCCGGTACTCGGTAGAGCCAACACGATCGCGGTGCCGTCGTACTCCTGGTCTATCGGGACGGTGACACTGGATCGGTTCTCGTCCACGGGATCGCTCCTGGCGGAACTGGAGGTAACGCCAAAAGAAGGCGATCCCTACCTCGTTATCGCCAGCTCCGCCCGGCAGTATCTCTATGTCGATGAAACGCTCTATGCGATCGGCTGTAGTTCGCATCGCGCTTCGACTGCGGCAGGTCGATCTATACGTGCAGGCAGAGGCGCTTCGGTTTCTGGCGGGATTTCGTGTGGTATGGGGAGAAAGAGAAAATGACAGATAAAGTAGCGTATGGCGGTGAAATCGCGGATAAATGCCGCGACTGTGTAGAGAACATCGATGGCTGGTGTGCGTACTGGGAGATCCCGCTCCGTACCAAAAACCCGATCTCTATGGAGATGGAAGGGTGCACCCATGCCCGCAAGAAAGGCACGTTCCTGAAAGGACTCCCGTTCCCGGACCCTTTAGGGATCCTGGAAGACCTAACAGATGGGAAGGTCCGCGACCCGCTCCGCGATCTGATCGGGGGGAAACCATGAGAGAGGTTGCACGTGAAGAGTGGAAAAAACTACTCGATCTGATCTCGAACTTACAGGACGCGATTCAGGCGACCACGGTTGAAGATAAAGGCCGGATGATGGCCCGGGCGAGCGATGCGTACGCTCTGATCGCAAGGACGCCCCCGGCCAACATCGGCCGCCGGATTATTGCCGAGGTTCGGCGGGAGATCGAGGGCGTCAAGCACTACTACACTCTAAACCCGGGTCCCGGGGCCGATGAAGCCGCGAAGAAAGCCCTGGAGACGTTAGCCCATCTGGCCGGCATCGAGAACCAGATGTTCGGTCCTGGCCTGGGCCGCACCAAAGCGATCCCGCTCCCGGACCCGCTCGGGATCCTGGAAGCCGTCTCGGGCGGCGACATTCAGGACCCGATCAAGGCCATCTTCGGATCGACTCGCGGAGGAGAGGGGGGCGCACCCCCTCCCCCCGGTCCGGGTCGGATTGCAGAGTATCTATCGGCGCTCGAGCACGCCTACCGGGTAGCTCCCTGCGAAGGTTGCGTAACGCTGGTGCAGTCCTGCTACATCGGCGGCAAGATCTACGAGTATATGACCACAAACAACAAGACTCGCAACGATATGACGGTTAGCGAAATCGATACGG
>Ga0265297_10001398_pt1 | contig 56951 bp, 54 predicted proteins | sample Munlanlwell13791_FD_192502 | JGI IMG/M metagenome (GOLD analysis project Ga0265297, IMG submission 192502) | Leachate microbial communities from a municipal landfill in Southern Ontario, Canada - Leachate well 137-91 | ecosystem: Engineered > Solid waste > Landfill > Unclassified | place...
GTAGACTGGTCCAATCCGGACATCAACTCGGGAGGCAAGTACGGTTACACCCTCTATACCTCCGGGGCCATATCCATTACAGGGGGCACCTCCAACACCCTTACCATCGGGGAAGTCACAGCCATGACTCTCGGTGACGACAATAAGTTCGTCGGCGGCATCCGCACGGACACCACCATCGGCGCCCGTTTCAACTTCCCCATCGGAGGGGAAAACAAGGCCGGCCCCTTCAGTCTGCAATGGGTGGGGATGCGTGAACGGGCCAGCGCCCAGAAGGTGCTTACGGCGGGAAATAAGGTCAATGTAATCGCCAGTCTCAACAAGGTCTTAGGCGATAAGGTTCAGGCTGCCGCCCTGGAATCTCAAATGGACGCCCTGAGAAATGAACTCATCGCGGAATATACGAAAGCCATCGCGAGCCAGACCAAGGCAATGGCGACAAAAGATGAAGTGGCCGCCGCCATGGTGGGCGTCTCCGCGGCGGCGACCACGGCCGCCGCAAGCACTGCCACCGCAGCCGCCACTCATGTGGCGGCTGTCGCCGATAAGGCAGTGGTAGCCGCAAATAAGTCCGCACTTGGAGCGGCATCCGTGGAAGCAACGATGGAAGAGATCACGGACAGCGTCAATGAAGACTTAGATGCGGCTTTTAACGTAAACGTGGACGGCATGCACGCCACTATGTGAACACATGTCCGAATCATAACGTGTAAGAAACTCATGAAAATTTATAAGAAAAAAGAGCATTCCCTCCTGATCAAGCCTTTCGGCATTCGGGATCGTCTTTACATGGCCGTCACCGTCATCGTCTATTTCGACCTGACCGCACCGGACGAGGCGCTGACGGAGCAGGACCTGTGGAAGAACATCCCCGGACAACTGGGTAAGACCCCCATCCTCGACCAGGGAATGCCCAAGCCCCGGGGAGAGGTCCTGGTCACGGGATCATGTTTTGCACCCCGGGGTCAAAAGCGGCCGGCGTCACAGGTATCCTTTCGCGTCGGTGAACTCGGTAAGGGCCTTGTTGTCTTCGGAAACCGCTACTGGCACACCAAGGGCGGTATTGTCACCACCATGACCGATTTCGAGTTGTTCGGAGAGATGCCCGTAACCTATGAAAACGCCTTCGGGGGCAAGGACTTTGCGCTTAACCCCCTGGGTAAGGGGGCCAACGCGATCACCAGACCGGATGGCCAGACCATCATCCCCCTGCCCAATATCGAGGATCTCCGACATCTCGTCGCCTCTCCCAATGACCGGCCGGACCCCTCAGGCTTCGGTCCCCTGGACATGACCTGGCCCCAGCGGATGAAAAAGACGGGGACGTACGACGATAAATGGCTCCGGGAAAACTGGCCCTGGTTTCCCGACGACATGAACTATGAATTTTTCAACTGCGCCCCCGAAGATCAATATATAACCGAATTTTTCAAAGGGAATGAAACACTGGAAATCAGGAACATGCATCCCGACCTGCCGGTGATCTCTTCCCATCTGCCCCCCCTGAGGATCCGCTGCTTCGTCACCAAACGGAAAGACCTGAAAAATAACAAGGAAGAAGAGATGTTTCAGGAGGTGACAACACGCATCGATACGGTATGGCTGTTTCCCACTATCCTGCGGGGAGTGGTCATGTACCGGGGGACAACGGAGATTCTGGACGAGGAATACGCCGACGTCCTGCGCATATTCGTGGCCACGGAGCGGTTGTCCGATCAGCCCAAAACCATCGAATTCTATCTTGAAGAACAGCAAAAGGCGAAAGAGCGCAAGGTGCCTATCGATATGGGGCCGTTCCAGGCCGGGGCCAAGCAGATCGGCGACGCCATGAAGCGTCTGAAAAAGATCCCCGCCGATATCGAGGCCGCCATTCAACCTTCCCTGGGCAAGGCCCCCTTCATGCCCCGGACCCCGGCGGAGACGGCGGCAACCGGTAAAACGGTAATCAGCGATAACCTTGCCCTCCTGGACCGTCTGGAGGCCAATTCCCGCGATCTCCATAGTCAGTTCGGCCACCTGGTCCGGGTCGATCTGGATATGTTCGACCGGATGCGCGGCTCCCTGAAGCAGATGTCGGCCAATATCGACCGGGACCTGGGGACAATCGAAAAGGCAGTCGGCGAGGCACAGGCCGCCGTGGCGCAGGGCAAGCAGGATCTCATCGCGGGGATGAAGCAGCATATCCCCAAGGCAGCCCTGGCCGAGGCGGGGATCGACCCGGACACCTTTCTTGATTTTAAGAAAGACGCCTCTCCCTGGCATGATCGGGGTTTCCCCTATGTAGTCCAATGGCGGCGGCAACTGGAACAGGATGACACGACCTTGCAGGCCCTCCGCAACCTCGGCCTGGACCAGCGGGCGTTAAAAAAATCCTGGCTCGGCCTCCACCGGGAAGAAACGACGGACGACCGGACACTCTGGGGCCTGAAGCCGGAGACGGATAAAGACGGGAGCCCCAAACCGCTCCTCCTCCCTTCCGGTCTCGTTTTGCCCCGTTTCGACGGCGCCATCCTCAACCGCATATTGATCCTGCCGGAGGGCTGGCAGGAAGGAAAAAACCTCGCCTCCGGCACCCTTGTCGAGGGCTCTGCAGCCATCCCCCTTTTTCTTCCCTGTGAAGAGGGAGCGCCGGTCGTCAGGACGGCCGATGAACTCCAGGCCTGGTACGTGGAAAAGGAGATCGGCGATGCCTGCTCCGTCATTGCCTTGGCGGATCCCGGCGAGAAGCCGGACGAGGCGGCGGCCAAAGAGATCAAGGACGCGCCGCTATTCATAGTCATTCTACCTGCAAATGCCGGTGCAAAAGACCGCGAAGCCTGGAGCGACAAGTTTCCCAACGCCCTGCTCTACCCCCTTCCCAAGGGGGATACGGTTTTCGCAGCCCACCGGCTGGGAATCGATATTCGCAACTGGATTATGGAGGCCATGCCCACGGAATTTGTCAAGCGCCATCAGGTGGCCCCCATCCTGCCGCTGCCGGGGAATCCGCCCACCGCGGAGGAACTCACCGTTCCCATCCCCAAAGTGGACGTGAAGGCCCTTATGGACAAGCTGGGCGGGCAGATCAAGGCTGCTCAGGATAATGCCCTCGCCCCTCATCTGAGCAAAATGGCGGCGGCAAAGCAGGAGGCGGTGGCCGCAATCACACAGGCCGCCTTGGCTGCCGGCGTGGATCCCGCAGCCGTCCTGGGGGGAATGGAAAAACAGCACACGCCTTCCTTTGATAAACCCGCGGAGACGATGGCCGCCAAAATCAGGGACCAGATAGAGATGGTCCGGTCATCCGGCGACCTCACCCCGGCAATGGAAAAGACGATGAACGACGAGGCGGAGCGGCTCCTCGCCCAGGGGCGGCAGGCCCAGCAGCAGTATGATGCCGGGATGGCGCGCATCGCATCGGCAAAGGATACCATTGCCACTGCGGTCACAAAGGCCAAGGCCGGTGAGATGCCGGCCGCCGCCAAGGAAAAATTCAAAAAGCACGGGATGGACCCGGACCGCATGGTCAAGCGGACCCGTGAAGAGGTCGTGGCCATGCACGGCGAGGGGGAGAGCCTGGCCTTTGCCATTCTCTCCGAGGTCGATCTTTCCGGTCTTGATCTCCGGGGGATTGACCTGCATCAGGCCCAATGCCTTAAAACCCGTTTCACCGGCGCGAACCTTGATGGGGCCGATCTCTCCCAAGTGATGTTTATTGAAAGTGATTTCGCCAAGGCATCCCTGAGGGGCGCCAAGATGGAACGTACGATGTTCATCAAGACGAAGCTAATGGAAGCTAAGTTTCAGGAGGCGCAGTTATCCCAGACTATCTTTATGGAGGCGGATCTGACCGGGGCCAACTTTACCGGCGCGACCCTTTATCTTAGTTCTACGGAAAAGACGCCCCTGATTAAGGCACGATTTGGCGGCGTGAAGGCGGAGTTGTGTTCCCTGGCCAGCGGCGACGCCTCTGAAGCCGATTTTCAGGAGAGCCGGTTTACCCGCTGTATTTTCCGCAGCTTGACTATGGACCGGGCGAATTTTAGCCGGGCAGCTTTTTCTTCGACCCTCTTTATGGAAGTGCAGGGAAAAGAGGTGATATTTCTGGGGGCAGAGATGGAAAAAGGAAGGATGAGCAATAAATGCTCCCTACCGGGAGCGGATTTTCGCAATGTCCACCTGACCAACGGGAGCTTCCGGGACAGTGATCTGGCAGGCGCGTCTTTCCGGGGCGGCGTCCTGGACGGCACGATGATGGAGAGTTGCGACCTCCACGGTGCGGACCTATATGGCGTCTCCGCGAAAACCTGCCGCTTCTTTAAAACGAATCTGGAAGGGGCGGACCTGCGTTTCGTCAATCTCCTCATGGGCTCCCTACGCAAGGCGCGGCTGGTAAAGGCGGACCTACGGGGGGCGAATCTCTTTGCCGTCGATTTTTACAAGGCAATTTTGGGAGAAACGAACTTTACAGGGGCGAACCTGAAGATGTCAATGCTTCATGAACATCGCAAGCTGTTGGAAAACAGGCAGGAGCCGCTGAAATAGCTGTTTGTATATGATAATTAGCAGGAAAGTTAGGGACAGGCGAAAAACGTGACCAGAGCAGAAATCCTGGCGGCCATCAAAAAGAACCGTACCATTGAAGAGATGGACCTGACTGGTATCGACCTTTCCGGCGCCGATCTGACCGGCGGGCGCTTCGAAGATGTCTGCCTGAAAAACGCCAATCTTGCCGGGGCCAATATCCTGAAGACGGGTTTCCGGCGTTGTGATTTTTCCGGCGCCTCGTTCCAGGGGACCGACCTGACCAAGGTCAACCTGATGACGATGAACCTGGCTCGGGCGGATTTTCGCGGGTCAACCCTCCACCAAACCCTCCTGACGCGGACCAATCTGGCAGGCGCGGATTTTTCGGGAACATTCGTCAGCTGGACTCTCCTCCAGCATGCCGATCTGACCAAGGCAAACTTCTCCCAGGCACGGTTCGAAAAGGCACTCCTCCAGCATACGAAACTGATGGGAGCGGACTTTACCGGGGCAGACCTCCTCAAGGTAATGTTCAACAGCGCCGATCTGGAGGGGGCAATATTCAAAGGAACCCATTTTTTAAAGGTCCTCTTCCAAAAATGCAACCTCAGCGGTCAAGACTTCCGGGGCGCGAAATTCTCCCAGATCAATGCCGCCCAGGCCAATCTCCAGGGGGCCGATTTCACTGGGGCGGACATCACCTTTTCCACCTTCATGGAAGCCGACCTCACCGGCGCCAAGTTCATCAAAGTCAAAGGACAAAATGCCCTTTTCAAAGGGGCCGTTCTCAAAAAAGCCGATCTGACCAACGCCGATCTCTCCCACAGCTTCTTTGGCGAGTGCAACGCCCAGGAGGCCAATTTTTCCGGGGCGACCCTGGTGAACGCCCTCTTTACAAAGGCCAAATGCCGGGCCGCTATTTTTGCCAACGCCTCCTGCAGCTACGCCGATTTCTCCCATGCCGATCTGACGGCCGCCGATTTCACCGGGGCCAACCTCTATGCGGCAAAGCTCCATCGCATTGTCGAAGAGCACACCATCTGGACGAGAACCAACAAACTGCTCCTAAAGGAGACGAACAAAGATATTGCCGAGGCGGAAGATTGGCGGCCCCCGCCGGAAATGTCATCAACGAAAAAATGATAAAAAATGTTAGGGGAATACGATGAAGAAGTTTGAAAAAGAGCTGCTGATGTTTGTTTTTGGCGTTATTGTGGTTGCATGGGGGGCATTTGCCCTTGCCGCCGGCAGCGGTGCGGATGTGTCAGCGGATGAAGCGATCAAGAGACTGATGGACGGGAATGAGAGATATGCAGAAGGGAAGATGACCGCCTGCCGACAGACAACAAAAGAGACGAGAGAGATTCTGTCAAAGGGGCAGAAACCCTATGCCATAATTCTGTCATGTTCCGACTCCCGGGTGCCTCCCGAGATCATCTTTGATAAAACATTTGGTGAGATCTTTGTTATCCGCGTGGCAGGGAATGTGCTTGGTCCCATCGTCCTGGGAAGTATCGAGTATGCGGCTGAACACTTTGGTTCATCCCTCATCATGGTTCTCGGTCATCAGCGGTGCGGCGCCGTCACTGCTTCCGTCGATGCCCACGGCAAGCCGGAAGGAAACATCGGTGCGATTATCAAAACAATTATGCCGTCAGTCAAGAAAGCCAAGCAGGAGGTCAAGGGGAAATCCAATGAAGATCTCGTCGAGAAGGCTGTTGATTATAACATCCGCCTTACTGCTGAAAATATTATGGAACAATCGCCCGTTATCAAACGTTTGGTTAAGGGCGGAAAAGTAAAGATCGTGAAGGCAAAGTATGATCTGGATGATGGGAAAGTTACCCTTTATTGATAAAAGTTTTCCCCATCATAATTTATAAAGGCAAGCCATTATCAAAGGAGGCGAGAGAATATGTTAAGCTTAGCTAAAAAGCTGGAAGCGACCCAACCATCACTGGAATATTGCCGGGTGACGAGCAGAGAAGGGGCCTGTTTTATCGTGGCCGGCGCCTTTGGCAAATACCGCGCCGAGACGGCCGTCAGTTGTCTCCTTGCCCCCCACGTGGGCGATGAGGTCCTTACAGTTTTTAACGGAGAAAAGGACTGTTACATTCTGTCGGTCCTCAAACGCCAAGCGGAAAAAGTCACATCCAATGAACTGCTCTTTTCCGGCCCCGTCCAAATGCATGTCCAGGACGGCGGGTTCAACCTGTCGTCGGCAGGTACGATATCTTTTGCCGCGGCAACGGAATTGGCGATGGCGGCGCCGAAAATGACCCTCCACGCAGGTCAGGCCCAGGCCACCGTGGAGAGATTTTCTTTCCTGTCGAGCTTTTTTAACGGTACGGTGAAAGAGGCCAAGGTCGTGGCCGGAAAGGTTGAACATGTCTTTCAGCGACTTACGGAACGCCTTACCAACTCTTGCCGTTTCGTTACGGAACACGAGGAAATACAGACCGGTTCCACCCGCTACCTCGTCGAGGAAAACCTCACCATGCACTCGAAAAACGCCATGCACGTGGCAGAGGAATTGGTGAGCATCAACGCCGAGCAGATCCATTTATGCTGAAAGGAGACCAGCCATGTTTATGTTATCGCAAGGTGCAGGGATGAATCTCGGATTTCCCGATGTCTGTATCACGCCCGTGGGACCAGTACCCACTCCTATTCCCTATCCTGATACCAACATGTCGGCGGCAACGGCCCCGGCGGCTTATAACGTTCTGGTAGATTGTATGCCCACCATCAACCAGATGTCTATGGGGCTCGTCAGTTTCGGCGACTGCACCGGAGTTATGGGGGGTGTCGTTTCCCATATGGAAGTCGGCCAGACGGAATACTTAGTGGGATGTTTCACCATTTTTGTTGACGGCGCCCCGGCCCAGCGTCTGACCAGCGTAACCGGCCAGAACAGCATGGCGATGCTGCCCAACGCTCCGGGAGCATGCCTGTGCCCCAGCCAGGTGACGGTGTTGACCCTTGGATAACGCGCCGGTCGGGAATGGATTCCTTACGGATATAGTTATATTCACAACACAACCATATAATATTTAACAACATTACCAGAGAGGTTACAACATGAACAAACTGGAAACCCTGGCTTTCACTCGTATCTGCGCCTGCTTTACCCTCAGTTCCCTGGCGGGGAGCGATACCGCCGCCGCTGTCGTCGCCCTGGCGGAGTTAGATGACATGATCGACGACTTCTATTCCGAGTACAAGGAACTAGTTTCACCGGAGGAATATGAAGGGGCAAAAAAAAATCCCGAAGCCTTCATTGCCCTTATTGACCGGACACACCGTCATTACGCCCACCTTGAGAGCGAAGGCGAATAGTGTCCCCGGACCGTCACGGACAGTGGCAGGTGAACGCGTAAAAAGGAGAAAATTGGCCATAATCGCGGTTCATCAAAGCGTGGGAGGATTAATCAGCTTCGTTACATTGCCGCTGACAACCTTTTCGAAGTCCTCGTCAGGCAGGCCCAGTTCCCGAACCTTGCGCAGTTCGCTGTAGGGAATTCCGAAGGGAAAATCACTGCCGAAAATCAGCTTATCAACACCGTATTTATCGAGGAACATGGTCATCTCCTGTCTGGTGGCCAGGGCGGTGTCGGCGTAGACATTATCCTTTTCCCATACCCCGGAATGAAGGAGGGCGTAAAAGCCGCCGTTTAAACCCCCGAGGTGGGGAATGATCACCGGGGTCTGCCCGTCTATTCTCTGAATCAGGGACAGGGTGTTCCCATAGGACTCCTCGAGGACAACAGGCAGTTGCAGCCGGTAAATCTCCCTTAAAAAAGATTCGCAGCGCGGATCATCATAATGGTACTCCGGCTCGGAATCGTGGCGGTGCCACTTGACGCCCCGGTATCCCTTTTTCAATTCCTCTTTCCGAAAATCGTTCCAGACGAAGTAGTAGGCATAAATATTTTCTTCGCCGTGCTGAATATCGAGGAGGTAGCGGTTCGCCCGCTGCCGGCAGGCTACCCAGAGGGCGCTGTCCTGAAAGTTAAAGCTGTAGCGGTCATAGATGTCTTCCACCGGGGCGTATAGGCAGGCCCCTTCAATCCCCCCCTGGTCGAGATAGCCTTTGATCATGCTTAAGGGCTGATCCACATTCTGAATACCGCAATGCATGTGGGCGTCGATAATCTTTATTGCCATATAATACCTTCCTTTTCCGGCCATATTTCGATTTCCATCCGGTCACAGATATCAAGGATGGATTCTTCATAGACATAGGGATAACCGAGAGACATGAAAAGTTTTTTCATCTTTTCGTTCCGGGAATCAAGCAGGATTTCGATCCGGGAGACACCGTGTCGATGCATGACCATCACCACTTTTTGCACCATGATCTTACCGATCCCCCTGCCCTGCCAATCATCGCGGAGGGCAATGGTCAGCTCCGCCCGGCTCCGGTCCGATGAGGCAATCGCCCGGCATACACCTACAATTCGATCTTCCCCCCCCTCCCCGATCACCGCCGCTAAGGCGAACTCCGTGACATAATCGATATGGACCAGATGATACACCTGCTCTGGTCTCAGTTTATCCACGTGGGAAAGAAAGCGATAGAATATTGACTGGGGTGACAGTCTGTGGAAAAGATCGAGGATCAGGGGACCGTCGGTCGGCTTGACGGGCCGGAGAAAGACCCGGTCCTGTCTTATGGTAATCCATTCCTCGTATTGGGCAGGGTAATGATGATAGTAATCAAAGGAGACCATTGGGATATTATACAATCAAAACGTGGCCTGTCAAATGCTTTACGCTACATATTTAAGTCGATTAGTTGACATCGTCACAAAATGGTCCTATATTACGTCTAAATACCGTGTTCAAATCGGACGTCGCCCGGTAAACCAAATCAAACAACCCTTAACCTGATACGCGAACCTGAGCTATGTTGAAACATCCTCTTAAGGTGCCTATATAAGGCCTCCGGAGGACCTCGCTCCTCCGGGGGTTAATAAGGATCATTGCGGCCGGGGTAAGTCAAATCCTTAAAACCCGCAAGGAGGTGAGCATGATGTATTTCATGATGATCTGTACCTGGGACCCTAAAGACGAAAAAGAAGTGAGAACCAGAAGGGCAACATGGGAATGGCCGGAAGATGTACAAGTCATCTCCGAGTTTTACGACTTGCAGGGATGCCGGACGATCTATGTTGTGAAATCAGACGCCAAAGGCCTCATCGCCGCCCGGGCGGCCTGGATCGATGTATTGTACTTTGAGATCTTCCCGGTTTACCCAGTCGGCGATACAAAGGAGAGGCTGATGAAGTAAGTTGTGGTGTGGCCTTCACAGTGTATATCAGGAAAGGAGGGAAGCCATGTCAACACTTGAACTGACCCGCGAAGAAGAGCGACATCTTCTGGAGATCCTGGAAAGATACTACCCGTCGCTGCGAATCGAGGTCGTCAATACGGATGACCGTGAATTCCGACGGGCACTGAAGCAAAGGGAAACCTTCATGAAAGACCTCATCACCCGTTTAAAAGCGGCTTTGACTGCTTAAAGACGGAAAGCCCAAAAAAAGGCAGGCTGAGACCCTGCCTTTTTTCTGCCTGCCGACATGATCACCGCATCTTATAATTTATTGAATAAAAAGCGATTCTGTTCTATAAAAAGGGCATCTTATCAAGGCATTGAAAGGCAAGGCATATGGCAAACAATAACCCTTCCCTGGATACGAAGAACTCCCGGCACCCCTGGAAATTCTTCCGGGCCGGCGGCTTCGATCAGGTCCGCCTGGAGTCCGGTGCGGACCTCATAGCTCTCCCGCAACTCGACCAGAAACTCTGGATCGCCTTGAGCTGTCCGGTTGAAGGCCTGGAATTCGACCGGAAGACCCTGGAAATGATCGATAGCGATGGCGATGGTCATATCCGCGTCCCCGAAGTCATCGCAGCGGTCAAATGGGCAACCTCCATGCTAAAAAATCCCGATGACATCCTCAAGGGAGTCGCGGAATTGCCCCTCACGGCCATCGATGATGGATCACCCGAAGGAAACCAGCTTCTCGCCTCGGCAAAACATATTATGGCCAACCTGGGAAAGGAAGATGCCCCGGCTATTTCCCTCGCAGATACAACGGATACGGCCAGGATATTCGCCCAGACGAGATTCAACGGTGACGGCGTCATCCCTCCCGATTCCTCCGACAATCCCGAGATACAGAAGATCATTGTCGACATCATGGACTGCCTGGGTGGAGATACGGATCGCAGCGAAAAACAGGGAGTTTCACAGGAAAAGGTCGATCAGTTCTTTGCCGATATCAACGCATACTCAGCCTGGTGGCAAGAGTCGGAGACCCAAGGGGCCCCTATCAAGCCCCTCGGCGCAGCCACCGAATCAGCAGCAGCGGCCTTAAGCATAATCCAGCCCAAGGTGGAGGATTATTTTGCCCGCTGCGGTCTGGCCGCCTTTGATGCCCGATCCTTGAACGCTCTTAACCGGCAGGAAACAGAATACATCGCCATTGCCGACAAAGAACTCACAGCCGCCATGGAAGAAGTATCCCGTTTCCCCCTGGCCATGATCGCGGTCGGCAAACCCCTGCCCCTCAAAGATGGTATCAATCCGGCCTGGACAGGTCCCATGGAATATTTTGTGAGGGCGGTCGTCAAGCCCCTCCTGGGCGACCGGGACAGCCTCACGGAAGCGGAGTGGGAACAGATTCGTGCCACCTTTGCCCCTTATTATGCATGGCAGGCGAGAAAACAGGGGGCCTCCATTGAAAAGATCGGAATAGACCGGGCTCGTGAAATCATCGCTGCCAATGGGAAAGACGCCATCGACAAGTTGCTGGCCAGAGATATGGCGCTGGCGCCGGAATTCGCCGCCATTGCCTCCGTTGACCGCCTGGTTCGCTACCATCGCGATCTTTACACCCTCTTGAAAAACTTCGTTTCTTTTTCCGATTTTTACACCCGGAAAAACAAGGCCCTGTTTCAAGCCGGAACACTATACCTGGACGGCCGCAGTTGCGATTTGTGCATCCGCGTTGGTGATATGAACAAACACTCCGCCTTAGCGAGCCTGAGCCGGGCTTACTTAGCTTACTGCCATTGCACCCGCAATGCAGGTAACGGCGTTACCGAGGAGATAAACATCGCCGCCGCCTTCACCGACGGCGACGCCGATTATCTTATGGTGGGACGCAACGGCGTCTTCTACGACTGTAAGGGGCAGGACTGGGACGCCACCATCGCCAGGGTCATCGAACACCCCATAAGCATCCGTCAGGCCTTCTGGAGTCCCTATAAAAGGATCGCCCGGATGATAAACGAACAGATCGAGAAGATGGCCGCTTCCCGAGATAAAGCCGCCACCGATAAGGCGTCGGCAGGCATCGCCGACGGGACGCATAAGATTGAAGTAGGCATCTCGACATCCCCTGCCAAACCACCCTTCGACGTCGCAAAGTTCGCCGGCATCTTCGCCGCCATCGGCCTCGCTATCGGCGCCATCGGCACCGCCCTCGCGGCGGTGATCACCGGGTTTATGCAATTAATCTGGTGGCAGATGCCCCTGGCCATTGCCGGCATCATAATGATCATCTCCGTCCCTTCCATGATTATCGCCTGGCTGAAGCTCAGGCAGCGGACCCTCGGCCCCATCCTCGACGCCAACGGCTGGGCGGTTAATGCGCGCGCCAGAATAAACATACCTTTCGGGCGCTCTTTGACAAAAGTCGCCACTTTGCCCCCGGGAGCCGAGCGCTCCCTCGAAGACCCATTCGCAGACAAAAAGAGTAAATGGCCACAAATTCTCCTGGCGATCGCTATTCTTTTTCTGCTTTTTTACTTATTCAATGGAAAAGCCCTGATCCTGAAATTGCTGAATGGCATTTTCTAAATATGAACCAAGGGGATGGATGCCCTATGGTGAGAGTTGTTCAATCCTGGGATGACGGTCTGGTATCGGATATCCGGCTAATAGATATATTCCGCCGCCATCAGGCCAAAGCGAGCTTTTGCCTGAATCCGGGGCTCCATCATGATGTCAGATCATTTGGGTGGAGACATGAAGAGAGTGAAGTCTGGCGCTTAAGCATCCACGAAATCTGTCAAGTCTATGAAGGTTTCGATATTTGCAGCCATTCCATGACTCATCCCTGTCTAACCGATATTCCGAATGACCGGCTTCAATGGGAAATACAAACAAGCAAACAAATTCTGGAAGATATTTTTCATAAACCTGTCAATGGGTTCTGTTATCCTTTCAACGCCTACAATGATTCCGTAAAAAATATAGTCCGCTCATCAGGTTATAGATGGGCACGAGGAAATCGGCATGATGAAGAAAGTTTCCCCCCTGCCGATCCTTTTGAGTTTCATCCAAGTTGTCATTTCCTGGATCTTGATTTCTGGAATAAATATGATCGTCTGAAACTCATGAATGGTGTTTTTTTCTTCTGGGGCCACAGCTCTGAGCTTACCAGTGAGAGCATGTGGCATGACATAGGGGAAAGGATTAAAGGGATTTCCCTAGATCCCGATGCGGAATGGTTTTCCTTGGATGAGCTGCTTAAATAACATTCTCAGTAGATGAGAAAGGGGTTACGATTTAAACCGTAACCCCTTTCGCTTGTTATTGGTAGTCCCACGGGGAGTTGAACCCCGGCTTCCGGCGTGAGAGGCCAGCGTCCTAACCACTAGACGATGGGACCATGTTTCCGAGAGGAGGAGTATCTATTCAATAATCCTGTAATTGTCAAGGTGAAAATCAGGCTGCACCGGCATTGGAGATAAACTCCGCTGCCTTGGCAAGCCTTCTGGCTACCCGCTCCTTGCCTAAGGTGATCATGATATCATCGATCCCGGGACTGACCGTTTTGCCCGTTAGGGCCACGCGCAGTGGCTGGGCAATGATCTTCAGCTTCATGCCCCGCTCTTCGGTGAAACGACGTAGAAATTGCTCAATACCCGTCTTTGAGTAATCATGAATAGTAGGCAGTTCCCGGATGATTGCCTGCAGATGCTCCGCGACATCCGGCGTAAGAAATTTTTTCGCTCCTTCGGGGTCGTACGTCACCTCATCTGCAAAGTAAAACTGTCCGCTATCGGCCATTTCGACCAGGGTCTTGGACCTGCTCCGCAAGTCATCTACGGCATGGTTCAGGAAGTCCTGATCCGACACATCGAGTTCTTTGGCGGTCCAGAAAGGCTTTACACACGCCGTGAGCTGCTCCAGGGAATACTCTTTGATATAGTGGGCATTCAGCCAGAGGAGCTTTTCGGGATTAAATATCGCCGCCGACTTGCCAACGGTATTCAGATCGAAGAGATCAACCAGCTCGGTCAGGGAAAATATTTCCTGATCTCCGTGGGACCATCCCAGGCGGACCAGATAATTAACCAGGGCTTCGGGAAGGTATCCCATGTCCTTGTAGGCCATCACCGACGTGGCCCCATGGCGTTTACTCAATCTTGCCTTGTCGGACCCCAGGATCATCGGGACATGGCCGAAATGTGGCACCTCGTAACCGAGGGCCTCATAAAGGAGAATCTGGCGGGGCGTGTTGTTGACATGATCATCCCCGCGCAGGACATGGGTTATTCCCATCTGGGCGTCGTCCACAACCACCGCGAAATTGTAAGTTGGATAACCGTCGGCCCTTTCGATCACGAGATCGTCAAGCTCTTCATTGCTGAAGTTAATCGCCCCTTTGATCACATCGTTGACAATGGTCACCCCGTAATCGGGACAGCGGAAACGGACAACTGAATCGGACGATCTGGCCCGTCCCTTTTCGCGGCAGGCGCCGTCGTACTTGGGTTTTCTGCCCGTCTGGAGGGCAACTTTTCTCTTTTCTTCGAGTTCCTCGGGAGAACAGGTACAGTAATAGGCCTTTTTTTCATCGATTAGCTTCTCAACCAATTCTCGGTGGATATCGACACGCTGGGCCTGATAAAAGGGCCCCTCGTCCCATCCCAGACCGAGCCAGGTCATGGCGTCAAGAATCGCCTGGGTAGATTCCTCCGTGGACCTTATCTGGTCCGTGTCCTCGATGCGCAGGATGAACTTGCCTTGGTGATGACGGGCATACAGCCAATTGAAGAGTGCTGTTCTTGCCCCCCCGATATGGAGATACCCCGTTGGCGATGGGGCAAATCTTGTCCTGATTTCTTTATGTTGATCCATAATCACCTGCTTCTGATTAAATTAATGATGTCTTATAGGTTTGGCCGTGGATGTTTGTCAAGTCACATTTCAAGAAATTATTCTTGACATCGCGATAGTTTTATAATTTAATCCACCACTTTATTGAACCTTATTCGTAAACGATCATAAAATCCTTAAAGGCATTCTCTAAGCGAACATGAATGGAATGAAGCAATAGCAATGAAGATCAATATAAATAACATCCCCGAAGATGGGCTGGACATCCAGGCAACCAAAGACCGTAATTGGCTGCAGACAATCTTTGGCGACGTGGGTGAAAGTGATTTTGCGCTGGACGAAATCCACATAACATGTAACATAAGAAAATTACAACAATCCGTTTTTTTGAACGGCACCATTGAAACGGTCATCCGTCTGGCCTGTTCAAGATGCCTGGAGACGGCTCTGCTGCCTGTTAGCACGCCTTTTCGTTATACCCTCGTGCCGGCCAAGGCCGAGGAGAGCCGGGAAGAGATAGAACTAAGTGAAGAGGACCTGGAATACGGATACTATGAAGGGGAAACCGTGGATTGCGATCCCCTGATTTATGAGCAAATCGTTCTCCAGATACCAATTAAGGTTCTCTGTATGGAAGATTGCCGGGGTTTGTGCCCCGGCTGCGGGACCAATCTCAACCTCGGGGCGTGCAACTGTCCATCTGACCGCGTCGACGAGAGATTGGCCGTTTTGAAAAAGCTGAAACTAACGTCATGAATAAACATTATTTAAGAGGATAAAAGCCATGCCAAACCCAGTAAAAAGACATTCCCGAACGAGGAGAAACAAGAGAAGATCCCATGATTTTCTGAGCTCACCGGCCATCTCCCTTTGTCCCCAGTGCGGTGAGAATAAAATGCCCCATCGTGCCTGTGCCAAATGCGGCACCTACAAGGGCCGAGAAGTCCTCTCCCTGGGAAAGACAGCTTAAGCTCGGCGACAAGGTGCCAGGCCCTGGGAAGGATCAACTTAGCTAAGGGGAGCGCTCTATTTTATCAGATATGACGGCAACAGATAAAATCATTCTGATTACAGGAGCTTCGAGAGGTATAGGACGGGCGGTGGCACTGAGACTTGCAAGGCCGGGTTCTTTCCTGTATGTCAACTTCAACCGTAACGAAATCGCCGCTCGGGAGACCCTGGCCAAGATATGGGAACTGGGTGGCAATGGAGAGCTTTGCCGTTTCGATGTTGCCGATCATCAGGACGCGGCGCCGGGATTAATAGAAACGGATATGACGGCTGATTTCCCGACAGACATGAAAACGGATCTGGAAAAGGAAATCCCGCTGGCAAGGCTGGGGACCCCGGAAGATGTAGCGGGACTGATCGCCTTTCTTGCTTCGGAAGAGGCCGCTTACATTACCGGACAAGTAATCCGCGTCAACGGCGGGTTATATATGTAATCGGAACCATCATCAATTAACTATTCAGGAGGAAAAGGATATGGCGCTTGAGGCTAAGGTCATTGAGATCATCATGGAACAACTGGGAGTTACCCGGGAAGAGTGTGTGCCGGAGGCATCATTTGTCGATGATCTCGGGGCGGATTCCCTGGACATCGTCGAACTCATCATGGAAATGGAAGAGAATTTCGGCATCCAGATCGCCGATGATGAATTGGATAAGATTCGCACCATTCAAGACGTTATTGATTTCCTGAAAACCAAAGGGGTGAAGTAGGATCGTTTATTCACCGGGAGTCGATCATTGAAAAGACGCGTATTGATCACGGGCCTCGGGGCGCTGACCCCCGTCGGCAACAGTGTCGGGGAAGCATGGGAGGGTGTCTGTTCCGGACGTTCCGGCATCGGGCCCATCACCAGGTTTGACTGTTCCGCCCATGAAACAAAGATAGCCGGTGAAATCAAGAACTTCGATCCTCTTATCCATGTAAATAAAAAAGAGCTGCGCCGCTACGACGATTTCATCGTCTATGCCCTGGCGGCCGCCGATATGGCCATGCAGGACGCGGCGCTGAGCATTGGGACCGATCAGGCCGAACGGGCCGGAGTCATTATCGGCTCGGCAATCGGAGGCCTTCCCACACTCGAAAAGGAGAAGGAAAACATCCTCCGGGCCGGTCCCCGGAAAATCTCTCCTTTTGCGATCCCCGCCGCCTTGGCCAACCTCGCCGCCGGCCATGTATCCATCCGTTACCACCTCAAAGGTCCTATAAACTGCCCCGTCACCGCCTGCGCTTCCGGCACTTATGGCATCGGGGATGCCTTTCGGATGATTGCCTGGGATTATGCGGATGTCATGGTGGCGGGCGGCGTTGAGGCCGTGGTCTGCCCCCTGGCCGTGGGCGCGTTCAATGCCATGCGGGCACTGTCCAAACGTAATGACGAACCGGCAAAGGCCAGCCGGCCCTTTGACGCCGACAGAGACGGCTTTGTCTTATCGGAGGGCTGCGGCCTCGTAATCCTTGAAGAGTATCACCATGCCATTAACCGGGGGGCAAAGGTTTACGCGGAACTCGCCGGCTACGGTATCACCAGCGACGCCTTCCATATGGCGGCCCCTCCTCCCGGTCATGAAGGGGCGGTCCGCTGCATGACCGCTGCCCTGCGTGACGCGGCAATGGGACCCGAGGATATCGATTACGTCAATGCCCATGGTACCGCGACGCCCCTCAATGACCTCTATGAAGCCGAGGCGATCAGGACCGTCTTCGGAGACCATGTTTCCCGTCTCCTGGTCAGCTCCACCAAATCCATGACCGGACATCTGCTGGGCGGCGCCGGGGGTGTGGAAGCCGTCTTTGCCGCCAAGGCGATCGAGGACGGCATTGTCCCCCCGACGATCAATCTCCATCGACCCGACCCGGCAATGGGGGCACTGGATTTTGTTCCCAATATAGCAAGGAAAAAGGATGTTCGGACGGTTATGTCCAACACCTTCGGCTTCGGCGGCGCCAATGCCGTCTTAATCTTGAAAAAGTTTGAACCGTGATGGAAAAGATAATTATTGCCGCCGACCACGCCGGTTTCCTTTTGAAAGAAGAGGTAAAATCTTTCCTTTCCCGCCAGGGATGGATCGTGATAGACGAGGGAACGGTTGATGAGAATCCGGTGGACTATGCCGATTATGCCGCCGCCGTGGCAGGGGGGGTCTCTTCCGGCCAATATGACCGGGGCATTCTTGTCTGCGGCTCCGGCGCCGGAATGTCAATTGCCGCCAATAAATTCCCGAGGGTCCGGGCGGCTCTCAGCCTGAACGAAGAAATGGCCGCCTTGAGCCGTCGGCATAACGACAGCAATATTCTCGTCCTTGCCGGCAGAATGACCAGCCACGACCAGGCCTTGAAGATTGTTACGACATGGCTGCAAACTCCCTTTGAAGGAGGGCGCCATCAGCGCCGCATTGATAAGATAAGGGCGATCGAACAAAAACTTAATAACGGGAGCAGACTTTAGGACGGGGTCAGACTTACTTATTGACATTTAAACGTTAAATGTAAATAAGTAAGTCTGACCCCGGATAAATGTCAATTAGTTAGTCTGACCACATATAGGAGGGCACATGACATCATTGTTTAAGACCGATCCGCAGGTTGCTAAGGCCATATGGGAAGAAACGGGCAGACAGGCCGGTAAACTGGAAATGATTGCTTCGGAGAACTTCGTAAGCGAAGCGGTCCTAGAGGCCCAGGGATGCATCATGACCAATAAGTATGCCGAGGGCTACCCGGGCAAACGCTACTACGGCGGCTGTGAATATGTCGATGTCGTGGAAACCCTGGCCATCGAACGCTGCAAAAAGCTTTTCGGCGCCGATCATGTAAACGTACAGCCCCATTCCGGAACCCAGGCCAACATGGGCGTGTATTTTGCCGTTCTCCAGCCGGGAGACACTATCCTCGGCATGAACCTCTCCCACGGAGGACACCTTTCCCACGGCAGTCCGGCCAATTTTTCCGGACGGCTTTACAACGTCGTGGCTTACGGCGTCTCCCGGGAAAGCGAAACCATCGACTTTAACGAAGTCGAATCCCAGGCCAAAAAACACAAACCCAAGCTGATTGTCGTGGGGGCCAGCGCCTACCCGCGGACCATCGATTTTAATAAATTCAGGGAAATTGCCGATATGGTCGGGGCGGCGATCATGGCCGACATCGCCCATGTTGCCGGTCTTGTGGCCACGGGGCTTCATCCCTCTCCCGTCCCGGTCTGCGAATTTGTGACCTCGACGACCCACAAGACCCTCCGGGGACCCCGCGGCGGTTTGATCATGTGCAAACAGGATCGCGCCGCCGCGATCAACAGCCGTGTCTTTCCGGGGATGCAGGGCGGCCCGCTGATGCACGTCATCGCCGCCAAGGCCGTCGCCTTCCAGGAGGCCCTGTCGGCTGATTTCAAGGGTTATCAGACGCAGATCGTCAAGAACGCCCGCGCCCTGGCCGCGGCCCTCGTAACCGAGGGATTCCGCCTTGTCTCCGGAGGCACGGACAATCATCTGATGCTCGTTGATCTGACAAACAAAGGCATTACCGGCAAAGACGCCCAGGAGGTCCTTGATCAGGCGGGAATAACCGTCAACAAGAACGGCATCCCCTTTGATACCCAGGGACCGCAGATCACCAGCGGTATCCGCCTCGGAACTCCGGCCCTCACTACGCGAGGCATGAAGGAAGAAGAGATGAAGATCATCGCCGGTTTTATCGCCGGGATTCTCAAGGACATCAAAAATGAGGGAAAGATCCGGGAAATCCGCAGCAGCGTCCAGGATCTCTGCGGTCGGTTTCCTCTGTATCCGGAACGATTGGCGAAATCAGATTTTGAAAACCGATGAACTTACAACAGGTCGGGAAAAACCGGGGGAACCATTAACATTCCTTCATAGAAAAGGCGTTTGTCCCTCATTTTCCTTTTTCCGAAGGCCCACGTGGTCCCTTGACTGCCAATAAAAGATGACAACCGAAATGAGTCAAGAAAAAGAACTTACGGCAGAGGACGGCAGATTGGAGCGGCCGTCATGGGATGAATATTTCATGAACATTGCGGGCCTGGTGGCCAAACGGTCAACCTGCATGCGCAGACAGGTCGGCGCCGTCCTGGTACGGGATAAGCGTGTCCTGGCCACAGGATACAATGGCGCCCCGACGGGGCTCAGGCACTGTCTTGATCTGGGATGCCTGCGCAAACAGCACAACATCCCCTCGGGAGAGCGCCATGAACTCTGCCGCGGCCTCCACGCCGAACAGAACGCCATTATTCAGGCCGCCCTGCACGGGGTCAGCGTCAAGGATGCCGTTCTTTACTGTACCAATCATCCCTGCATCATCTGCGCAAAGATGATCATCAACGCCGGCATCCGCACTGTCCTGATCCAGGATGGTTATCGCGACTCCATGGCCGAGGAGATCCTTCAGGAGGCGGGAGTAGGGGTGCATCCGACATGAAATGTCCCTTTTGCCATAACGGAGAGAACCGCGTCATTGACTCCCGCATCAGCAAAGACGGCAGCGCCATTCGACGGCGCCGCGAATGCCTCGCTTGCAACAAGCGCTTCACCACCTATGAGGTGGTCGAGGACGTTCTGCCCATGGTCGTCAAGAAGGATGGCCGGCGGGAACCCTTCGACCGGATGAAAATCCGCAACGGACTGATCAAGGCCCTGGAGAAAAGGCCGATCAGTATAGATGAGATCGATGGCGTTGTGGATCAGGTAGAGCGGGCATGTCAGGAAAGCCTGGGCAAGGAGATCCCCTCGTCCATGATCGGGGAAAAGGTCATGGAAGAGCTGCAAAAACTCGACGCCGTAGCCTACGTCAGGTTCGCATCGGTTTATCGGCAATTCCGGGACGTCAACGATTTCCTTGATGAACTGAAAGATTTGCTGAACGTGAAAAAGGACGGCTGATTTAATTTATGTTTACCGGCATTATCCAGGGGAAGGGAACATTGGCGCAATTGGTCAGACAGGGAGAAGAGGCCCTGTTGACCGTCAATACGGATCTTTCCCTCGACGATGTCAAGACCGGAGACAGTATCGCCGTCAATGGCGCCTGCCTGACGGTAACGCAGAAAAAGACGCGCGGGTTTACCGCAGATGTCTCTGCCGAAACCCTGGCCAAGACCAATCTGGGGCTACTTAAGACCGGTGACTGGGTGAACCTGGAAAAGGCCTTGCGTCTCACCGATTTTCTGGGCGGTCATCTTGTCCTGGGGCACGTGGACGGACTCGGCAGGATTGCAGCAAAAACCGTCCGGACAAAGTCCGTGCTCTTCACATTCGAAGTCCCGGACCAGCTCATGAAATATATCGTGGAAAAGGGATCCATTGCCGTCGACGGGATCAGTTTAACGGTCAATAGTTGTGTCCGTAACCAAATCCATGTTAATATGATTCCTCATACTGCCCAGGGGACGACTCTGGGTTTGAAAAGGGTATCGGAACCGGTGAATATCGAGACGGATATCATCGGCAAGCACATTGAAAAGTTGATGATTAACAACCGCGGCGGCAGCGCGCCTGTGGATTGGAAGTTATTGGCAGAACACGGTTTTTTGAGGTGAGAAATGAGTGTAAGTACAATAAGTGAAGCCATTGAAGACATTCGCAATGGCAAGATGATCATCCTCGTTGATGACGAGGACCGGGAAAACGAGGGCGACCTGTGCATGGCCGCCGAATTTGTGACCCCCGAGGCCATTAATTTCATGGCCACCCATGGCCGGGGGCTGATTTGCCTGACCATGACGGAAGAACATGCCGACCGCCTGCATCTAATGCCCATGGCAAGGGATAACCGCTCTCGCTTCGGCACGGCCTTCACCATCTCCATCGAGGCAAAAAAGGGGGTTACCACGGGGATTTCGGCCTTTGATCGGGCCACTACCATTCGCGCCGCCGTGGCCGATGGCGCCAAGGCCGAGGACCTCGTAAGTCCCGGCCACATCTTTCCCATCCGGGCAAAAAAGGGCGGCGTCCTCGTAAGAACCGGGCAAACGGAGGGGTCCGTCGACCTGGCGCGCATTGCCGGCCTCAAGGCGTCCGGTGTCATCTGCGAGGTGATGAAAGGCGACGGCACTATGGCCCGCATGCCCGATCTGGAGATTTTCGCCAAAGAACACGACATGAAAATTGCCACTATTGCCGACCTTATCGATTACCGCATGCAGAACGAGTCCATGATCCGCCGCGCGGCCACCGCCGACATCCCCACCCATTACGGGGGAATGTTCAAAGTGACGGTCTATGAAAACGATGTGGACGATATGCAGCATGTCGCCCTGGTCAAGGGGGATATCAAGCCGGAAGACGAAGTTCTGGTGCGCGTCCACTCCGAATGCGCCACGGGGGACGTCTTTGGATCGGCGCGCTGTGACTGCGGAGATCAGCTGCATCGGGCGATGGAAATGGTTGAGCAGGCAGGAAAAGGCGTAATCGTTTACATGCGCCAGGAAGGCAGAGGCATCGGCTTCGTGAACAAAATTCGGGCCTATGCCCTCCAGGATGAAGGGAAGGACACCGTCGAAGCCAATATCGAACTTGGATTCAAGGCCGACCTGCGGGATTATGGTCTTGGCGCCCAGATCCTGGCCGATCAGGGGGTCCGGAAAATGCGGCTGATGACCAACAATCCCAAGAAGATTGTCGGACTCGAAGGTTACGGCATCACCATTACCGGTCGGGTGCCGATTGTCATCGAGCCCAACGAAGACAACATCCGTTACCTGACGACGAAGAAGACCAAAATGGGGCACCTGATATAAATTAAAAAAATGGAGGCTGAGCATGCCAAAAATTATCGAAGGAAAAATTATTGCCAAGGGGATGAAGTTTGCCATCGCCGCAAGCCGCTTCAACGATTTTATCTCCAGCAGGCTCATCGACGGGGCCGTTGATGCCTTAACAAGGGCCGGGGCGGATGAAAAGGACATTCAGCTCTTCAAGGTTCCCGGGGCCTTTGAACTACCTATCACAGCGAAAAAACTGGCCAAAAGCGGCCGTTATGATGCCGTCATTTGCGTCGGAGCGGTGATTCGCGGGGCGACGCCCCACTTCGAGTACGTCAGCGCCGAGGTGTCCAAAGGGATAGCCAGCGTGGGACTCGAAACCGAAATCCCCGTCTCCTTCGGCGTCCTGACGACGGATACGATCGAGCAGGCCATCGAGCGGGCGGGCACCAAGGCGGGCAACAAAGGATGGGACGCCGCCATGGCCGCTATCGAAATGGTCGATCTTTTCAGAAAGATCTAAATACGCCCATGCAACAACGAAGAAGGGCGCGGGAATTTGCCTTGCAGGTCCTTTACGGTATGGACCTCCAGGACCGGAATGTAGCGGAGATCCTGGATTTTTTTTGGTCAATTCTGGAAAATCACGAAGACTTGGGGCACCAACTTCCCCGAGATGAAGGGGCTAAGCAGTTCGCCCTTCATCTCGTGCAGGGAACCTGGGAAAACATCGATCAGATCGACGGCATTATCCGCAACTACTCAGAGCATTGGTCCGTCGAGCGGATGTCGAGGGTGGACCGGAGCATCCTCAGGATGGCCGTGTATGAAATTCTCTTCTGCGAAGATATCCCCCCAAAAGTTTCTCTGAACGAGGCCATCGACCTGGGGAAAATATACGGATCGGAAAATTCCGGGGCTTTTATCAATGGCATCCTCGATGCACTTTATTTGGATAAACTGGTAAAAAACCCTTGACAATGTGTTTTTGTGTGATAGAAGACCGGACACAGCGGTGATTTAAAGTAAATTGCTCCGCTCTATAAATGTGCTAAAGCACTGATGGTGATTGAAGTTAACCCGTGCTTGCGCATGGGTTTTTTTTTGCCGATAACTTATTTGTGAAAAGGAGATAAAACATGCAGATTTCTTCGGAAAGCATCAAGATTGGCCATCCGGATGTGGTGGCGGACATCATTGCCGCCAACGTCATCGCAGCGATTCTGGATGAGGAAAAAAAATTGGGTCTGGAACTCAGCAACATGCCCCATTGCGGTATCGAGGTATTCCTTGGCAAAGGGATCTGCCTTGTCGGGGGTGAAGTCAGAACCAGGGTTTACGTGGACATCGATAAAATCGCTCGGGATTCGGTCCTGGATATCGGCTACAACCACGCCGCGGTGGGTCTCAATGGTCACCTCATGGGCGTCCTCAACGCCATCATCCCCCAATCCCCGGACATTAATATCGGTACGAGCATGGAGCTGAACAAGTGCAAAGAAATAGGCGCCGGAGACCAGGGGATCATGTATGGTTTTGCCTGCGATGAAACACCGGAGCTGCTCCCCCTGCCCTATGTCCTGTCGAGCAGGCTCATGCGCGCCTTTGAAGACTGCCAGGACCCGATCTTCGCCCCCGACGGCAAGGGACAGGTTTCCATAGATTACGATGAAAAAACGGGTAAGCCGAAACGTCTGGTCAAGGTCCTCATGTCCAATTCCATTGACTACCGCTACGTCAAGGGGAGCAGGAACACGGTCAAAGAGCGGGCCAAGAAGATCGCCTTTGAATGCCTGAATGACTGGGTCGACAAGAAGACGGAATTTCTGTTCAACCCGACGGGGGAATGGAACGCCCTCAATTCCTGTAGCGCCGCCGACTCGGGGGTAACGGGCCGCAAACTGGTCGTCCAGTTTTATGGCGGTTATCCGGGCGCGCAGCTCGGAGGCGGGGCGGTCGTAAACAAGACCCCGGAAAAGGTCGACTGTTCCGCCGCCTTCGGCGCCCGCTATGTGGCCAAGAATATCGTCGCCGCCGGTCTGGCCTCTAAATGCGCCGTTCAGTTGGCTTACGCTATCGGCATCGCCAAACCTTTTTCCATCTACGTCAACACCTTTGGAACCGGCGTCATTCCCGACGGCAAACTGGAGAAAATCATCGAAGACCCAAAAATTTTCGACTTGACCCCCGGAGGAATGATCACCCGTTTCGGACTCCTGAATAGCAGTGTCTACCGGAGCATCCCGAAAACATTGTTCATGGATGGATACAAGTGGGAAAAGACGGACCTGATCAAGCAACTGAAAAAGGCGGCAGCATAAAAACCCATCACCACCCCAACCCTCCCCTTGAAGGGGAGGGTTTTTTTATGTCCGCAACCTTTTATTGAAATCATTCCTCTCCTGTGTTACGGAAAAGGAAAACCATTCCGGGAGTAGTCTATGAACGCTAAATACACCCCTCAGCAGATTGAAGAGAAGTGGCAGCGGCACTGGGAAACAGAAAAGACCTTCTCGGTGCAGGAAGACACACAAAGGAAAAAGTACTATCTCCTGGAAATGTTTCCCTATCCTTCCGGGAAAATCCATATCGGACACGTGCGGAATTATACTATCGGCGATGTCGTTGCCCGCTACAAGCGGATGCGGGGATTCAATGTCCTTCATCCCATGGGCTGGGACGCTTTCGGGATGCCGGCGGAAAATGCCGCCATTGCCCACGGCATCCATCCCTCCGTCTGGACAAATGAAAATATCGCCCACATGAAAAAGCAGCTCAAACGGATGGGGTTCAGTTACGACTGGGACCGGGAAATATCCACCTGCGAGCCCGAATATTACCGCTGGGAACAGCTTTTTTTCCTGTGGATGTACGAGAAAGACCTCGTTTACAAAAAAACTTCCATGGTCAATTGGTGCCCCGACTGCCAGACCGTCCTGGCCAACGAACAGGTAGAGGCGGGACTCTGCTGGCGTTGCTCAAGCGAAGTATCCCCAAGAGAACTGGATCAGTGGTTTTTCCGCATCACCGCTTACGTGGAAGAGCTGCTGGAGCACTGTGATCGCCTCCCCGGCTGGCCGGACCGGGTTCTTACCATGCAGAAGAACTGGATCGGGAAGAGCCACGGCTGCGAACTCTCCTTTCCCATGGCGGACGGCAAGGGGGACATAAAGGTTTTCACGACCCGCCAAGATACGATTTTCGGCGCCACCTTCATGCTCATCGCCGCCGAACACCCCCTCGTTATGGAACTGGTCAAAGGCAAAGAGCGGGAAGATGAGGTCAGCAAATGGGTCGATAAGATCAAGAAACACGACAAGGTGATGCGGACCTCCGATTACTACGAGAAGGAAGGTATCTTTCTTGACACGTATTGCCTCAATCCGGTCACAAAAAACAAGATGCCCATTTATGCCGCCAATTTTGTCCTCGCCGATTACGGCACCGGCTGCGTCATGGCGGTGCCTACCCATGATCAGCGGGACTTTGAATTCGCCAAAAAATATAATCTCCCCTTGATCGTGGTCATTCAACCGCCCAAAAAGGCTCTGAATGTCCATAACATGACGGAGGCCTACGTGGAAGAAGGCATCCTCGTCAATTCCGGTCCCTTCAACGGCATGGAAAATATGAAGGCCCTGGACAAGATTGCCGAATATCTGGAATCACTGGGCCGGGGCAAGAAGACTATCCAGTATCGCCTGCGGGACTGGGGAATATCCAGACAGCGATACTGGGGCGCCCCCATTCCTGTCGTCTACTGTGAGAAGTGCGGAGCCCTGCCGGTGCCCGAGCAGGACCTGCCCGTTATATTGCCAAGAGATGTGGAACTCACCGGTGAAGGCGGATCGCCCCTGGCGAAGCATGAATCCTTCGTAAAAACGTCGTGCCCCAAATGTAAAGGGCCGGCGCGCCGGGAAACGGACACCATGGATACCTTTGTCGAATCGTCCTGGTACTTTGACAAATTCTGCTGCGCCACCTTCAACGATAAACCGGGACTGGACCGGAAGGTGCTTGATTACTGGATGCCCGTGGACCAGTACATCGGAGGCATTGAACATGCTATTCTCCATCTTCTGTATTCAAGGTTTTTTACAAAGGTGCTGCGGGATTTCGGAGTCATCGGTGTCGATGAACCCTTTACCAACCTCCTGACCCAGGGCATGGTCTGTAAGGAAACGATGAAATGCCGGAACCACGGTTATCTCTTCCCGGACGAGGCCAAAGAAGGCCGTTGTATCCATTGCCAGGAAGAGGTTATCATCGGTAAGACGGAAAAAATGTCCAAATCCATCAAGAATGTCGTCGATCCCGATTATCTGATCGAGCGCTACGGCGCCGACACCGCCAGGATCTTCTGCCTCTTCGCCTCCCCTCCTGAGAAAGACCTGGAATGGAGCGACCAGGGAGTGGAAGGCTCTTATCGCTTCCTAAACCGCACCTGGCGTATCGTCATGGACTATCTGGATGACATCAGGGATATTGCTCCCTTTGACGGCAGCTCTACTCTCGACGGCGACCTGAAAAACCTGCGCCGGAAAACACACCAGACGATTCGCAAGGTCACCAGAGACATCGACGATCGGTTTCATTTCAACACGGCCATCAGCGCCGTCATGGAACTTGTCAATGCCCTTTATCAGGTTCCCCGGCCGGCAAAGGATGATCTTACCGCCCTGTCGGTCATCAGAGAGACGGTTGACTCTCTGATGTTGCTGCTGGCGCCCACGGTCCCCCATTTTTCCGAGGAACTATGGGAAATGATGGGAAACAAGGTAAATGCCGCCGATTCACCCTGGCCGGGATATGACCCCACCGTGGCCACGGAGGAGGAAATTACTATCGTCATTCAGATAAACGGCAAGGTGAGAGGCCGGATCTCCGTTTCCATTGATGAGGATGAAGAGTCAATCAAATCACTGGCCAGAGCCGATGAAAAGATTGTCAAGATGATCGAGGGGAAAACGGTCGTCAAAGAGATTTACGTCCCCAGAAAACTACTGAATATTGTCGTACGGGAGGGCTAAAATGAAAATCCCTCCCCCTGTTACCAGGATTATCATTCTCCTAATCATGCTCCTTATTGCAAGTGGCTGCGGCTACCATTTCTCGCCCGGGGGAGAGTATATAGATCCGGAAGTCCGTAAGGTCTTTATCGAACCCTTTGCCAACCGGACCAGCCAAGCCAACCTGGAAGACACTATCCGCCTGGCCATCACCGACTGGTTCGTCAGGGGACAACGGTTTAAAATTGTCGATAGCGAGGACCAGGCCGACGCCCTTTTCCGGGGCGCCGTCAAAAGCCTCACGACGGTACCTCTCTCCTACCGGACAACAAATCTGGCCGCGGAAGAACGGATGACGTTAACGCTTGATCTAACCTTTGAGGACAGGAGGACAAAGAAAGTTATCTGGAAGAACGGTGATTTTTCGGGCACCCAGGATTACCCGGTGGCGAATATCAACGACACGGAAACGGCACGCAAAAACGCCCTCACAAAGCTATCCAGGGATACCGCTGAGAGGGCATATCGCATGATGATGTCAGGCTTCTGATCAGGCGGCGGCCTGAAGGGCGTTCACTTTCCTGGTTAGCCGGGAAATCTTGCGGGAGGCGTTCCGCTTATGGAAGATACCTTTGGCGGCGGCCTTGCTGATCTTGGGAATCACGGCAACGAGAGCCTCCTTGGCGCCGTCCCGTTCCTTCTTCTCGACCGCCTTGACGACGGATTTGATCTCCGTTTTTACACTGGAACGAATAGACGCGTTCAGCAGGCGGTGCTTCTCGCTCTGCTTTGTTCTCTTAATCGCTGACTTATGGTTGGCCAAAAAACTTCCTCCTTCATACTTATTCAATCAGGGGGACTCTTTTATATAAATTACCGACTTCTGTCAAGAATAAATTGCGCAGGCATGAAGGTTAGATGAAAACAGGCGATGATGTAACCATAATCGAGGTTGGTCCCCGGGATGGCCTTCAGAACGTAGCGGCTTTTGTGGAAACGGCTCAGAAGGTTAATCTGATCCGACGCCTTGCCGCCAGTGGTCTCAGGGAAATTCAAGCCGGCGCTTTTGTCAGTCCCCGGGCAATTCCCCAGTTTCGGGACATGAAGGAAGTGGCAGCAGAAATAATTGCCCTGCGGTCGGTAAGGTTATCCGTGCTTGTCCCCAATCTACAAGGGGCCCGCGCAGCTGTCAAAAGCGGCATTGAAAAGCTGATCTTCTTCTTTTCCCTGAGCGAATCCCACAATCTCAACAATGTCCGTCAGACAAAGGAAGAATCGTTCAAAGGACTGGAAGTGATCCGGCGAGACTTGGCTGCCGAGGCGCCCGTGGAGATTTGCGTTGCCTTGGCTACGGTTTTTGGCTGCCCCTTCGAAGGATACATTGCGACCGATCATATTCTTAAAGATATTGAAAAAATTGCCAATATGGGCATAAAAGAGATCACCCTCTGTGACACCGTCGGTTTCGGAAATCCCGGACTGGTGGAAGATATTACGTGCGCCTGCCTGAGGAATTTCCCGGAAGTAACCTTTGCCGTTCATTTCCACAACACCAGAGGACTGGGGCTCGCAAATGCCCTGCGGGCTTATGATGTCGGCATCAGGCGGTTCGACGCCGCCGTGGGGGGATTGGGCGGCTGTCCCTTCGCCCCCGGGGCTTCCGGCAATGTCGCCACCGAAGACCTTGCCTTCATGTTCAATGAAATGGGAATACGGACGGGAATCGACCTGGACGCCCTCTTGAAAGTCTCAAGCTACGTGAAGGAGATTCTTCCCGGCGGCATAGTTTTGTCCAGCGCCGTTTACCAGGCAGGGCTGCCGAGGACGCAGCCATCCGGACGGTCATGCGGCACACGGCAAGACAATCCGCCCTTCCCCGCTCACCAGGAATGGTGATGAGAACTAAATAACTACAGGAGATAAATAATGCTGAAGCGAGAAGATGCTATACTGGCAGTGATCGACATCCAGGGGAATCTCTATCTGGCTATGGATGAAAAGGAATTTCTTCTGGCCAATACGGCAAAACTAATCAAGGGGATAAATATTCTTGAAATTCCAATCATTTTGACGGAGCAAGTCAAGATCGGGCCGACAATCCCCGAACTTGCCGAGCTGATGCCTGCGGTGACGCCCATCATCAAGAACAGTTTCAGTTGCTGCGGCGATGCCCAATTCTTGGAGGCCCTGACCGCCGCGGGGAAAAGGCAGGTCCTAATCTGCGGCATCGAGGCCCACGTGTGCGCCTATCAAACATCAATGGACCTTATGGAGCGGGGATACGAGGTCTACTTGGTCGCCGACGCCGTTTCATCCCGCACGGCACGCAATCGGGAGATCGGCATTCAAAAGCTCCTTGCCTCCGGCGCCATCCTGACGAGCACCGAGATGGCCCTCTTTGAGCTCTTGAAGACGGCGACGGACCCGAAGGCGAAAGATTTGTTCCGGATTATAAAATAGAAAAAAAGGGGGCGGGCATGGGCTCTGAACCGGGTACCAGGGAGAAACCATCCATTGGACTTTTCTGCGTTTTTGATAATATCGGGTTGAAATAATGAATGACATCATACCCCGCAATATTCTTTGACAGCGCAAGCATCATATTTTATGCTTTTAATGTTTGAAAAGCAGATCTTTTCAGTTCTTTTGAGGTGCTTACAATAGCAGTGTAGATCGCTGTTCTGCGATGTGAGCCTTTATTTTGAAATACTTGGCATGTTGTCGCCAAGTCTGGAACTCATTATTTTTCGGCTGTATAAGGAGGTTAGATGAATACCGCAATGTATCGATGTGTCGTGGTTATACCTGCTCTTGTCCTGTTAATTACGGCAATGCTTGCCCATGGCGAAACGTTGCGGCAAGCGCAAATCACACCGGACCAACTGGACCAATTGCAATGGGCTGCAAGTTCCAGAGGAATTCAGGAGGCGAGAATTATAGGTAATCCTGCCGAATCCGGGATGTATCTGGTTCGCTCGAAATACCCGCGTGGATTAAGGATTGAGCCGCACTTTCATCCGGGCGACAGAATCGTTACCGTGCTATCAGGCACTATTTATCTTGGTTACGGCAAAAAGTTCGACGAGAAGAAAATGAAGGCGTTGCCGGCAGGCAGTGTTTGGACAGAGCCGGCGAACCAACCACATTTCAGTTGGGCGAAAGATGGCGAAGTTATCATCCAAATAATAGGCGACGGGCCATCCGGAGTGATCACTGTTCGGCCATGACGAAAAGATAAGGGCCATTTGCAATCTGCATAATCTGAAAAAAAGATTTGCATTATACTTACCCTATCCACTCCACTGGACCAAATGAACGGAGAAATTCTTTTTTTAACCGCCAGGATTGCTCAGTACGGGTTGAAAGCAAGCATACATGCGTATCTGCCATAAATCTCTCTCAACAAATATTTTCTATAATCATCTTGGCAAGATCGTGATCGAGGCGATACATAACCGCTAATCTAACTATTTCAGCTTCTCCAACTCCGTGATCAGCGCTTCCAGAGACGGCCGCTGGTTAATGTCGTGAACGTCAATGTAGCGGATAACCCCCTTTTTATCGATGACAAATATGGCCCGTTCCGCAACGCCATCAGACCTGAGAATACCGTATTGCTGCGCCACCTTGCCATGAGGCCAGAAATCAGACAGGATGGGGAACCAGAGCTTTCCCATCTGGTTGGTCCAGGAGAAGAGGGTCGGGACATTGTCCACCGTGATGCCTAAAAGCATGGCGTCGTGGGCATCGAACATATCCCGGACAATGTTGTACCCCGGCCATTGATCCGAACAGACAGGGGTCCAGGCGGCAGGCACGAAGGACAGGACAACATTTTTCTTGCCCCGATACTGGCTGAGGGCAATCTTCCCGCCCGCTACGGCAGGCAGGGTGAAATCCGGGGCCTTCTGACCCACTTTGACCTTCAGTTTGCTGTCAATGGGTTTCAGCGCCCCGGGATTGTAAATATTTTCCTTGTATGCGTCGGAAATGGCCCAGGCAGCCGTGGCTACTATCGTCAGGATCATGATGACGGTACAAGAGAAGATCATACTTTTGAAACATGCTCGCTTTTTCATAATATGCCTCCAGGAATGGATATGGGGTCTACTTTGTCCCCGACAGGCGAATCATCTCATCCAGAAATTTGTCCACATCGCCGAATTCACCCAATTTCGAATAAAAGATACGATGGGATCCGTCGGGATTGATCTTTGCCCCGATAAAATACGGGGTCCGCGGTTCCCCTAACTTCTTATGAATTTTGAAATCCCCGTCTGAGTAAAGGGGGAACTGGACATTGTATTTCTTTCGGAAGACGTCCACTTCATAAGCAGAGTTTCCCACCCCGATGCCAACGAGCCGCATCTTGCTTTTTAGATGCGGACTCGCCTGAATCTTATCGTAGAGTTTATTGACGTTGGGCGCCTCTTTCTGGCAATAGGGACAGTACATGCTGAAAATCTCAATAATAACGATCCCATCCTTCGGTTTTGGCAAGCTGAAACCGGGGCTCAAATCGGGCAGGACGCCCCCTGCTGCGGGCAAAGACGCCGCGGTGCTCGTCGAACTGCCCAAGGAAAGGACAAGCATCAAAATTATGGCCAGGCTGTATTTCACTTTTTTCATCATCCTACCTCCTGTCTGATTTTACTTATCAAAGCACTTGAGGTCCGTTGATATTGAATTAAAATTCATATACATTTTTTTCGGATTCTTAACAATGTTGAACTCAAATAAAAGGGACCTGCTCGTTGCGAACAGGTCCCTTGAAGTTTCAGATCTTCATTAGTTTAACCGTCAGTGATGTCCCTTGGCCGCTGGTTTTTCTTCCCCAAAGACGACGAGCGTCCCATGCTCTTCCATCTCTTTCAGCCACTTGGGATGCTGCTTCTTCAACCACGCCCGGCTTACCCAGCCTGTCAGCATGGCGTCCAGCGATCCCGGGGAACCGATCGTTCCCAGGTAGAGATGGACGAAGAAAAAGGCGAAGATCACCACAAACCCCAGGGCGTGGAGGACATACATCAACCGCACGATCGTCGCGGGAAAGCTCAGGGGAAACCACATGACGAGCCCCGTCAGGAACATGATTACTCCGAATCCGGCGACGGCCAAAAAGAACATCTTCTGGCCCGGATTGTACTTGCCAACTTCGGGAGGATTGTCCACATGCCAGAGGTAACCGCCGGCACATTTGATCCATTCCAGATCCTCGGGCATGGAAAAAATCCCCGCCTCCCTCCACCACATGCGGATGGTGAAGTACAGGGCTACGCCAAAGAAGACGCCCACAAAATTATGGACATACTTCAGGGACTTGAGGCCTCCCATTATGTCGCCGATAAAATTAAAGGACTGATACATCATCCCCAACCCGGTGATGCACAAAGCGATGCACGACAGGGCCAGACTCCAGTGGACAATCCTCTCAAAACCGTCTGTTGCTTGAATTAATCCCTTTCTCATGGGCTTATTCACCTCCCTTTTCTTCTTTGCCGGGCTCATCGGGCAGCTTTGGTCCATGCAGGATATAGTGGAGGAACGACCCCGCCAACACACCGCCCGCCGCCAACAAACTGAGCGGCTTCAGCATGTCCTTCCAGACGATGACCGAGAACGGCACGCTGGGGTTGTCGGGCAGGGCGTCATAAACTCTTGGTTTTTCCGTCAGCACATAAATTACATGTGTTCCACCGACGAATTTGTCGCCATAGACATTGGCGTCGCCCCCCAACTCCTTAACCCGGGCGTATGCCTTTTTGATCATGGCGTTCTTGTCGCCGAAGGTAATGGCCCCCGGCGGACAGGCCTTGGCGCAGGCGGGGATTAAATCCGCCTCGAGCCGGCTCAGGCATAGATCGCACTTATAGATCTTGTCCGTAACCCGGTCGTACCTGGGAATTTCAAAGGGACATGCGGAAACGCATTCCTTGCAGCCGATGCAGAGACTGTTAGTGACGGCCACCGTGCCGAAGTCTGTGTAGTGGAGCGCCCCGCTGGGGCAAACCTTCACACAGGCCGCATTGGTGCAGTGCATACAGCCGTCTTTTCTGAAGAGCCACTTGACTTTGTCTTTCTCGGCAATTTCCTGGAACCGGATCAGGGTCCATGTGTTCGACTGCAAGTCGGGGGGATTCTGATAGGTTCCATAATTCTCGGTCTGCTTTGCCGGCTGTTGGTTCCACTGCTTACAGGCCAACTGGCAAGCCCGGCATCCCGTACATTTCGAAACATCGATTAGTTTTGTTTTTTCAGCCATAATCTCTCACCCCCTCACTTCTTGATCACATTGACCATGAAGGCCTTGCTCTCAGGAATCATGGTATTGGCGTCGCCAATGGTTGACGTCAGCAGGTTGGCTGCATCACCGTAGGTAAAGACCTCGGCCTTCTTGTCGCCCGGATTGTATTTCCGGTCCTTGGTCGTGATCCAGCCGAAGTGCCAGGGAATGCCCACTTCGTGAATAGTGTTGCCGTCGATATTAAAGGGTTTGAACCGGGGGGTCACGATGGCCGTACATTCGACCTGGCCCCGCGGTGACTTTACGATTGTCTTGTCGCCGTTCCGGATGCCCTTTTCTCTGGCCAGTTCGACGCTCATCTCCACAAACATCCCCGGCTGCATTTCCGCCAGCCACGGGCACCACCTGGTCAGAACGCCCGTCTGCCAGTGTTCGCTTACCCGGTAGGTCGAGCAGATGAAGGGGAAACGGGGATCGCAACTGCCGACGCCGGAGTAAACATCCAGATCGGAGCCCACCCCGGCCTTATCGAAGCGTTTGATCGCCGGGTTGTTCTTCTGGGGCGACATGAGGTTTTTCTCCACGGGGCACTCGAGAGGTTCGTAGTGCTCCGGGAAAGGACCGTCAGCCAGGCCGGGTCCGAAGAGACTGGCCACGCCGTCTGGCTTCATGATAAACGGCGGCCGGCCCGAACCGGGATCGCCGACACCGTCGGGGACATCGCCGACCCATTTGGTTCCATCCCAGGCAATAACGGCACGTTTGGGATCCCAGGGCTTGCCGTTGGGATCCACCGAGGCGCCGTTGTAGATAATCCGGCGGTTTACCGGCCAGGACCAGGCCCATTCGGGATAGAGGCCGAGGCCCGTAGGATCGCCCTTTCCCCGGCGGCCGGCCATGTTTACCGCGCCATAGGAGCCGCAATAGACCCAGCAGCCCGATGACGTCGAACCGTCATCCTGGAGCCAGGCAAAGGCGGGCACGGGATCACCCTTCTTGAATTCCTTGAACTCCCCTTTCTTGTTGGGGACTTCAACCTTTTTGTCTTCCAGGAAGAAGCCGTTGATCTCCTTGGCCACCATCTGGGGCTCATAGTGGAAGTGGCCGGCAACGGTCTTTTTCCCATAGGGCCAGGTGAGCTTCATGATGGGATCCTTGAAGGCGCCGGGCTGTCTTTTGTACAAATCCTGGACCTTGAATAAGATCTCGCTCATGATGTCGCCGTCGGGGAGGGCCACTCCCGGTGCATTGACGGCCTTATAACGCCACTGCATCAGCCGGCCGCTGTTGGCAATACTGCCTTCCTTCTCGATGGAGGCGGCGCAGGGGAGCATGAAGACTTCCGTCTTGATCTTCGTGGGATCCATACCGGGACCCCTCCAGAAGGAACCGGTTTCATTGTCGAAGAGGTTGACATTGACCATCCAGTCCAGTTTTCCCATCGCCGCCCGGACCTTGTTGGAGTGGGCGCCGCTACAGGCGGGGTTCATTCCCCAGGCAAAGAAACCGCTGAACTTGCCTTTGTACATCTGGTCGAAGATTTGGAGCCAGGAGTAGTTGGCCCCATCGTCAAGCTTGGGCATCAGGGCGTAGGCTTCTTCCAGCGAAGCATTCGTTCCGTACATGGAACGAAGGAAGCTTGCCGAGTATTTGGGGAAGTTTTTCCACCAGTTGAGGCTGTTTTTCTCCTTAGTGGTGGGGGTCCGCTTCTCGTTATAATCTTTCAGGGTCTTGATGGAAGCCGTCGGGGCTCCCAGATAGCCCGGCCAGATGTGGAACAGCAGCCCATGGTCCGTGGAACCCTGGACGTTGCCTTCACCGCGCATGGCCGCAACGCCGCCGCCGGCGATACCCATGTTGCCGAGGAGAAGCTGAATAATGCACATCGTCCGGATGTTCTGGACGCCTACCGTATGCTGGGTCCAGCCCATGGCGTAAAGTTCAACGCCGGCCTTATCGGGCTTGCCGGTGGATGCATACAACTGGTAAATCTCAAGCAGTTTATCCTTCGGCGTCCCGGTGATCTTCGTAACCAGCTCCGGGGTGTACCGGGAATAATGCTTCTTCAGGAGCTGGAAAACGCAGTTGGGGTCCTGGAGGGTCGGGTCTTTTTTGATGACCCCGTCCGCACCGGTCTGATAAGACCAGGTGTCTTTGTTATACTTGGCCCCTTCCAGTCCCGAAAAGACGCCGTTGTTGTCGCCGGGCATCTTGAGAGCCGGGTTCACCAGGAAAGCGGCATTCGTATAGTTCTTTATATATTCATCGAAATAAAGATTATTATCGAGGATATATTTGATCATACCACCCAAGAAGGCGATATCCGTCCCCGACCGCAGGGGGGCATAGACATGGGATTTGGCCGCCGACTGGGTGAACCGTGGGTCCACACAGATCAGTTTTGCCCCTCTTTTGTCTATGGCTTCCTGAATCCACTTGAAGGAAACAGGGTGATTGGAAGCGGGGTTGCTTCCCATGATGAGGATCACATCCGCATTGCGGAAATCGACCCAGTGATTTGTCATCGCGCCGCGTCCGAACGACTCTGCCAGAGCCGGTACAGTTGGGCTGTGTCAGATACGGGCCTGATGTTCAATGTAGACCAGGCCCAACCCCCTTAGAAATTTTTGGTACGTGAAGCATTCTTCAAGATCCATGGCCGCGCTGCCAACGGAAGCAATCCCCTCTGTCCGGTTGACAAGCTCGCCCTTCTCATTGGTGGCCTTGAAGCTGACATCACGGCTTCTCTTGACATTTTCCGCAATCTTCTCGAGGGCCCACTCCCAATCAACTTCCTTCCATTCCGCAGCGAACGGCGCTCGGTAGAGAGGCTTGCCCAGGCGGTTCTCGTTGACGGCCATCTGGTAGATGGAACCGCCCTTACTGCACAGCGATCCCCTGTTGATGGGGCTGTCCGGGTCGCCTTCCGTATTGACAACCTTGCCTTGCCGGGTGGAGACAATAATGCTGCAGCCGACTGAACAGTATGGGCAGATCGTCGTGGTCTCTTTTGCATACTTGACCTTCAGGGGCTGAGCGTAGGCGGATACAGGCTTCAGGCTGACGCCGAGGCCGGTTGTCGCCAGCACAGCACCGGAGATCTTCAAGAAACCTCTTCTGCTGACATCCATAAAAATGCGCTCCTTTCTTAGGTATTGATTCACATGGTTGCGTCCATCGACTCACCCTTTCCAAGCATGGGAGGCGCCGCCGTTTCCAGCAACACCCAACGTCCACTCTTCATTGAGAAACTCTTTAGAAAAAGTGGATCGGAGAGCAGGATGCACTTGGTCTTTCAAAAAGGCCTGAAATAACCGGCTCCCTATATATTTAATGCCTGCAAGTGTCAAGATGTTTTTGGGGAATTTTATAAGGATTTCACTGACTTATGTCATTTATGACATATGCTGAATCTGACGCAGATCCCTCGTTTTGTTCTCATCAATCGCTTTTATAATATCCTTTGCTTCCATTCCTTCCCGGACCTTCCGCCTCATCCAAATAGGGGAATCGAAGAAAAAAGCCTCTCATGGAGGCAACGTCTTAAATGGTTCCAGGATTTGGGGCATGTTCCTGGAGTCACTAATGCACCGTATTTGATCGTAATTGCAGAGCATCGGGGCATCCCTGATTTAGGTCAGCATGCACTTGCTCACTGCCTTGAAAACATGTGGCTTAAAGCGACTGCCTTGAACCTTGGGTTTGAAATCATATCGGTTATGTCAAAAATGGGCGATGATGAGCAATTTTGCCGCCTGCTGGGGTTAAGGCCAGGCGAGTGGGATCTAATGGGATGTGCCGTTGGGTACTCTGAACATCCGCTTAGCCCATCGATCAGGCCTACGGCCGAGGGAGTAACGGTCTGGCTTCCGTAAACGATAAAGAACCTTCATTCAACAAGAACGGTTGACTCGGTGATAGCGAAGTATAAGCAGAAGAGAACATTATTTCAATAATGTGTTTTTTCGGCACGTAAGGTCTTGCCGATATTTTTTCCCATACAGAATCCCCAATTTTTTCATCCTGCTGCGCAAGGTGCTGGGATTGATCCCCAGACGGGCCGCCGCCCCCTGGGGACCATGGACAATCCCCCTGGTCATAGTCAAGACCCGGCGGATATGGCGGGCGCCGACCTCATCCAGGTCGAGGGGGCCTTCGGGATGCTTGTTCACCTCCTGGTCGCCGGAGACCGTATTGTTGATCGGCGCCGCCTGCAACAGCCCCCGGAAGGCAAGTGGGCCCCGCTGATCCAGGATCATCTCCCGCTCCACAACATTTTCCAGTTCCCGGACGTTTCCCGGCCAGTCGTAATTCATCAGCCGGTCCACAGCCCCCGGCGAAAGCCCGGGAATAGCAGGCAATTTCAGCTCCCCGGCCTTCTTATTCATAAAATAATACAATAGAGAGGGAATATCTTCCCTTCTTTCTCTAAGCGGCGGGATCCTGATCGGAAAGACATTGATACGAAACCACAGGTCCTCACGAAATCGGCCGGTCCTGACCATATCATGCAGGTCGCGGTGGGTTGCGGCAATGATCCTGATATCCACGGGAATCGAGCTTGCTCCCCCCACCCGTTCGATCACCCTTTCCTGGAGGACCCGCAGCATCCTGATCTGGGCCGGAAGGGGCAGTTCGCCGATCTCGTCCAGAAAGATAGTCCCCTGGTTGGCCCGTTCAAACCGCCCGCGCTTTTGTTCGATAGCGCCGGTAAAGGCGCCCTTCTCATGGCCGAAAAGCTCGCTATCGATAAGGGTTTCGGGGATGGCGCCGCTGTTGACTGTAATGAAGGGGCCCCTGCTCCGGCCGGATAAACGGTGGATGGCGCCGGCCATAACCCCTTTTCCCACGCCGGTATCCCCGAGGAGGAGGACGGGGCTTTCGAGGGGCGCCACTTTCCGGACCATCTCCATGACCTCCTTCAGGCCGAAGTCCATGCCGATGATCTCACTGCCGGCCAGGCTGAACAGTTCCTGGTGGAGATAGCGGTTGTCGTCCGTCAACATATCCTTGAGTTTGAGGACTTGTTGATGCGTGAGGGCATTCGACAGGGCCATGGCGAAAGGTTCATTCAAGAGCGCCAGGAGCCGGGCGTGTTCTTCCGTATAGCAATCCAATCCGCTGACGCAGAGCGCCAGGGTCCCCAACCGCTCCCCTTCGATCACCAGCCGCATAAGCAGGGACGACGATGCGGGAATTCCCAGGGCGACGGCAAGGGTTTTCATGACCGGGTCATGATCGGGACGGTTGACAATCCGCACGTTCGGCACCCCCGGCCGCTCCAGACTGGCTCGTCCTTCCCGAGTCAGGGGCGTTACCTTATCGAGGATCCTGCTCCCGGCAATCGTCACTTCGGCAATGGTTTGTATGGACCCCACCTTTTTTTCGTAGAGGTGCAGAAAAATCCTTTCGACGGGCAGGACATCAACAAGATAATCAAGGGAGCGGCGCAGGGCCGTTTCCATATCCAGACTGCTGCAGATCCGCATCGTCATCTGACGAAAGAATTCATTTTCATCCATGGCCATTTTCCCTCCATAACGATCGTTATTGTTATATTTCGCAGTTTACCACAGGCATTGCGAAATGTCGCATATTTTTTTGCGACTATTCGCAATGCAAACCTGGCAAATTTGTAAATGCTCTCCATAGCAAGTCATTTTCCCTGGCATGCCCCATGCTATGGTCTCAGGGCAAGGAGACGTGAGGTCGAAAATATGAAATGGATCGAGATTATCAAGCTGCGCATTGCCGAGAGCAACAGATACCCCCTCCCCCACCAGTTGGCGGAAATTATCTCCGGTGTCAACCATGAGGGAGGATTGGGAGAGATAAAGCTGTACTGCCACGCGATGCTGGACAGCGACCTCAGCATCCATCTCTATTGGGAATCGGAACGACCGGAGCCGCAAGGGAGTGCCGCCGGGCTCTTCCTGATACATATGCTGAAGGCCTTCGGGCTGATTTCCCACTCCGTCTGGATAGAGGAAGCAGGACCGGGAAAGGGACCGGCAATGTTACCAAGGGGAATTTAAGAAGACCTCATAAAGGTCGATAATTTACCCAGATGCGACGGCTCCGTAAAAAGCTCCGCAGGCAAAGAGCAAAGCCTTGGTCATGAGGCGTACTTGGCGTACACCGCCGTGACGAAGGCAGCGGCGCAACACAGCATCCGGACTTTTTGCGGAGCCCTCAACGGAACGATTTAACAGTTTATCACAGGCCCCGGCATCGCCGGGAGCCGGAAATCAAGGAGGTATCATCATGGATGCGCTCGTGGGTTTGAATGCGGTCACGCTGATTTTCGTCGCGTTATGCGTATTCGCCATCGGTTATCGATTTTATGGTGTTTTTATCGCCAATAAGGTTTTAAAACTGGATGATGACCGGCCCATGCCGGCGGTCACCCAGGCCGATGGCATCGATTATGTAAAAACAGATAAATATGTGCTCTTCGGTCACCATTTTGCAGCGATTGCGGCGGCGGGACCGCTCTTGGGTCCGGTGCTGGCGGCGCAATTCGGCTTTTTGCCGGGGGCGCTGTGGATTCTTGTCGGCGCCGTCCTGGCCGGCGCCGTCCATGACATGGTGGTTCTTTTTGCCTCCGTCCGCCATCGGGCGCAGAGTCTGGCAAAAATCGCCGAAAGCGAGGTGGGCAAAACGGGAGGCGTGGTGGCCTCTTTTGCCTTCCTCTTTATCCTTATTCTGACTTTGGCCGGTTTATCCATTGCCGTGGTCAATGCCCTGTTCGACAGCGCTTGGGGAACCTTTGTCGTGGCCTCCACAATCCCCATCGCCATCCTCATGGGCATCTGGATGTATAAGATCCGGCCCGGCGACGTTCTCTGGGCAAGCATCATCGGCGTGGCCCTTCTAGCGGCCTCCATTCTGTTGGGACCCGCGATTGCTGCCGATCCTGCCTGGTCAAGCTGGCTGACCCTGAGCAAGAAACAGTTGGCCGTGGCCATTCCCGTCTATGCCCTGATCGCCTCGGTCCTGCCCGTCTGGTTCCTGCTGGCGCCCCGGGATTATCTCTCCACCTATCTGAAGATCGTCACCATCGTGGCCCTGGCCGTCGGCCTCATCGTCGTCCATCCACAACTGCTGATGCCGCCACTCACCAGTTTCGTCCACGGGGGCGGTCCGGTCATCCCCGGCAGCGTGTTCCCCTTTGTCTTTATTACCATCGCCTGCGGCGCCATTTCCGGATTTCATGCCATTATCGCCTCGGGGACGACCCCCAAGATGATCGGGAGTGAAAGGGAAATCCTCTTCGTCGGTTACGGCGCCATGCTCGTGGAGGGATTTGTCGCCATTATGGCCCTCATCGCCGCCTGCGTTCTGGTCCCGGCGGATTATTTCGCCATCAACAGCGCCCCGGCCGCCTTTGCCAAGCTCGGCATCGATACGGTTAATCTTCCCTGGCTGGCAGCGGAAGTCGGCGAAAAACTCCAGGGCCGTCCCGGGGGCGCCGTTTCCCTGGCCGTCGGCATGGCCTACGTCTTTTCATCCATTCCTTTTCTTGAAAATCTGATGGCTTACTGGTATCATTTCGCCATCATGTTTGAGGCGGTGTTTATTCTCACGGCCGTTGACGCCGGCACCCGGGTGGGGCGATTCCTCCTCCAGGAAATGTTGGGCAAGATCTACCCCAAATTCGCCGAGACCCACTGGATTCCGGGAATACTGATCACCGGCGTCATATTCACGTCCGCCTGGGGTTACCTCGTCTACACCGGCGACATCGCCACCATCTGGCCCCTGTTCGGCATGAGCAACCAGCTTTTGGCCTCGAGCGGTCTGATCATCGTGACCACCATGCTGATCCGCCTGGAGCGGAAGAAATATGCCTGGGTAACGGCAGTACCGGGGGTTTTCATGGCCTTTGTGACCCTCTATGCCGGGTACCTGAACATCACGCAAAACTATCTGCCCAAAGGCAATTATGTTTTGACGGTGCTGTCCATCATCATCATGGCCCTGATGGTCGTCGTTTTTATTGTCACGTTCAAGCGGTGGTATGAGCTTTTGAATATCAAGACGGATATCATCGACAAATGGGGTGAAAAGGTCAGGGCCACTATCCCCGATGAAGACCTGACCCTGGCGGAAGCGAATATGTTAAAGGCGCAAATGGTCCGGGAACCGGCAAAGGCCTCGTAATAAATGAGGTTGAAACTTTTTGCAAGACCGTCAAAGAAATGAGGTTTAGTCATGAAGAATTTCGGAGCAAACAAACTCGCCGAGCGGGTCATCCAGGCGGGACTATGCAGCGGCTGCGGCGCCTGCATTGACCTTTGCCCCTATTTCCGCTCCTACCGGGGGAAAACGGCCTATCTTTTCCCCTGCACCCGGGAAGAGGGACGCTGTTTCGCCCATTGTCCCAAGGTGGAGGTGGACCTGGAGGGACTGTCCCGATTCCTCTTCGCTAAACCTTATGACGGCCATCCCCTGGGAACCTGGCGGAGCATCCATGTCGCCCGGGCCGGCGCCCGGGTGAAAGGACAATCCTTCCAATCCGGTGGCACCGTCTCCACCCTGATGTATTTCGCCCTCCGCAGTCGGCGCATCCAGGGCGCCATCCTCACGGGCCGAAAGGGGCTCCTTCCCGTCCCCCAATTGGTCACCCGGCCGGCCGGGGTGTGGCGGCACAGCCTCTCCAAGTATACCGCCGCCCCCACCCTGGCGGCCCTGAACCGGGCCGTTGCTGCCGGACACGAGGCTTTGGGCATAGTCGCCACCCCCTGCCAGGCCACGGCCATCGCTCAGATGCGGATGAATCCCCTGCAAAAATCACCTTTCCAGGACCCCACGGCGCTGGTAGTCGGCCTCTTCTGCACTTGGGCCCTCGACTTCCGTAAGTTCGAGGCCTTCCTGGCGGAGAGGGTTCCCCTCAAGGACATCGTAAAGATTGATATCCCGCCGCCCCCGGCGTCGGTGCTGGAGGTTTACCTCCCGGGAGAGAAACGGGAGTTTCCCCTTGAGGAGATCCGTCCCCTGGTCCCGGATACCTGCGGTTACTGCCTCGATATGACCTCTGAGTTTGCCGACGTATCCGTGGGCGTCCTGGAGGGACATCCCGAGCTGAACACCCTTATCGTCAGGACGGAACGGGGCGCAGAGATCGTCCGGGAAGCCCAGCGCGAGGAATACATAATCCTTGAGGACATGCCCCCGGAAAACCGTCAACACCTGGAGTGGGCGGCGGGGAACAAGAAAGGGCGCGGCCTCCGCCGCTGTAAGGAGACGGGGGGACTGAACGGGGAAGCGGGCGCGGCCTGCCTCCGCCTGAGCGGGGAAATAGCAGACAGGATTCTGAAGAATGGAAAGGAGTCGCCATGTCATATCTGATTGATGAAGGCAAAAATGCCGAGCATCTCCTCATGGGCAACGAGGCCATCGTCCGGGGGGCCCTGGAGGCGGGGATCAATGTCGCCTCCGGTTATCCCGGCACCCCTTCCTCGGAGATCATCGAGTGTTTCTCCCAGGTGGCAAAAGAGCGCAACCTTTACGTAGAATGGTCAACCAATGAAAAAGTGGCCGTAGAGGTCGCGGCCGCCGCCTCTTTCGCCGGCCTCCGTTCGTTGTGCGTCATGAAGCAAAACGGCGTCAACGTGGCCTCCGACTTCCTCCTCCATCTGGCCAGTTCGGGGACCCGGGGGGGCATGCTCCTCGTTTCCTGCGACGATCCCGGCGCCCTCTCCAGCGTCAACGAGGGGGAATCGCGGCTCTTTGCCCAGCTCCTGGAAATCCCCCTCCTCGAGCCGGGAGACTTTCAGGAGGCGAAGGACATCATCCCCTGGGCCTTCGACCTTTCCGAACAGCTCCGGAACATCGTCATGGTGCGGAGCGTTACCCGCCTATCCCATGCGAGCGGCAATGTCCGTTTCGGTCCCCTCCCCGGCACGGCGGCCAAGGCGGAGTTTCATTACAGCGGACCGCTCCTCGACCCGGACACGGGACCGATGATCGCCATGATCGTGGCGGCACCGGAGGCCCAGCACGGCCCCCAGCAGGAAAAGCTCAAGAAAGCAGCAGAGATCTTCGAGACCTGCCCCTTCAACACCTATACGGGTCCCGCCGCCCCGGAGCTTCTCATCGTCACCAGCAGCGCCTGTTCCCTCTACAGCCGGGAGGCCGTGAGCGTCCTGGGCCTGGCCGAGCGGGTGGGGATCCTCAAGCTGGCCACGACCTGGCCCCTGCCCCAGGGCCTGTTGAAGAAACACCTCGCCGCCGCGCCAAAGATTCTCTTCGTCGAAGAGGTGGCCCCCACCCTGGAGGACCACGTCAAGGTCGTGGCCGCCGAATCCGGCGCAGAGATCGGCATCAAGACATTTTTCGGCAAAAAGTCCGGACACCTGCCCTCGGTGGGAGAACTCAATCCCGACCTCGTCATCGCGGCCCTGTCCCGCATCTTTGCCGTCCCCTATGCAGGGGCGCCGGCGGCCTTTTCGGTCGCCGTCAAGGCCCTGGCGGCACGATATGCCCCGCCCCGGGGGATGACCTTCTGTCCCGGCTGCCCCCACCGGGCCTCCTACTGGTCCATCAATAACGCCGTGAAACTGGACGGCCGGAACGGCTTCGTCTGCGGGGATATCGGCTGCTATGTCATGGGGACCATGCCCGCCGGCTTCAATACCTGCAAGACCCTCCATGCCATGGGTTCGGGGAGCGGCATCGCCAGCGGTTTCGGCAAGCTCAAGCAGTTCGGCATGGACCAGCCCGTGATGGCCGTGTGCGGCGACTCCACCTTTTTCCATGCCGCCATGCCGGCCCTGGCCAACGCCATCCACCAGCGGTCCCCCTTCACCCTCATGCTCATGGACAACCGGGGCACCGCCATGACGGGATTCCAGCCCCACCCCGGCTCGCCGACGAACGTCCTGGGCGATGCCGTACCCGCCCTGGACATGGAAAAGATCTGCCGGGCCATGGGGGCAAAGGTAGAGGTGAGCGATCCCTTCGACCTCGAAAAGACGCGGCAAAAGCTCAACCACCTCATGGAATACGCCGACGGGGCCAAGGTGCTCATTCTCCGCCGAGCCTGCGCGCTCAGCCCCGAACGGCGGGGAAAGAAGGACTATGAGGTCACGGTGGACGAGTCCCGCTGCCGGGGGGAGGATTGCGGCTGCAACCGCATCTGCACCCGGATCTTCGGCTGTCCGGGACTCATCTGGGACGGGGAGAAAAAGGTCAGCCGCGTCGACGAGATCATCTGCGTCGGCTGCGGGGTCTGCGCCGACATCTGCCCCGCCGGGGCCATTGTCAGAAAGGAGGTTGCCTGATCATGTCCGACGTCAAACTTGCCAAAGATCCTTACAACGTTATCATCACCGGTGTCGGCGGTCAGGGAAACGTCCTGGCCTCCCGGCTCCTGGGAGGAATGCTGGCTAAAAAGGGCTTTCTCGTCACCATCGGGGAGACCTTCGGGGCCTCCCAGCGGGGCGGCTCCGTCATGAGCCACCTCCGGATTTCCCGCGCAGCCCTGGCCAGCCCCCAGATACCCAAAGGCCGGGCGGATGTCATCGTCTCCCTGGAACCGGCGGAGGCCCTCCGGGTCCTGGCTCTCTACGGCAATCCGGAGACCATCCTTCTAACCAACAACCACCCCATCTATCCCGTGGGGGTCATCAAAGGGGACATGGTCTATCCGCCCGTAGCGGAGATGGAGGCCGCCGTCATGGAACTCCTCCCCACGGCGCACTTTATCGACGCCACCGCCCGGGCCTTGTCCCTGGGAAATTCCATCCTCGTCAATATCGTCATGCTCGGCGCCCTGGGCCGCCTGAACGTCGTCCCCTTCAACCGGGAAGAGTTCAAGGAGGCGATTGCCGCGCGCCTGGCGGCGGGACTAATGGAAATTAACCTCCAGGCCTTCGACGCGGGTTACGGGATGGTTTAGGCCGTTATGGCAGCACGGCGAAGACCCGTGCCGGGGCACCGGTTCCGTTCCTAATGAGCGCGGAGTTCCCACTCGTCAGGGATTAAGGTTCTGGCCGACGTCGAACCATTCGGCGAGCATGGCGGCATGTCCCTCTTCCAGGTCGGCCGTGGAATAAAGATAGATCCCCGCCGCCGACGTGGTGACGGTGGCGATGTCTTCATAGCCTGCCGTGGCGGCCATCGTCGCCACAAAGGCATGGACCGCCCCGGCTTCCAGGTGGAACGGTGATTCCATGAAGATCTCCAGGGCGATGGGCCGCCCGCATTCCCGGGAGTTTTGGCGGACCGTGGCCGCGATGAGCCGCCGGGGGTCATTCCGCCTGTGGAGAAGGATCTCCGCATAGGCCCCGGTCATGTGGAGGTCGGAGTAGAGATAAAAATCGCCGTCCCCTCCGGAAAGCTCACGGATATCTCCGTTTTCCCGGACCAGACGAGCAACGAAGGTTGGCATATCGCCCTCGGGAAGCTGATGACGGGCCTCGTTCAACAAATGGTCAAGCTCGGCCCGGGGGAAGAGATCACCCACGGAACTTCGTTCCCTTATCGCGGCGGCCGCGATTGCGGCGGGACCGGTTTGCCCCGTCCCGTTCCGTCCCTGCCCGTCCGTTTCTTCCCTGTCATTTACCGTCCCCTTCATTCCGGTACCAGGTTTTGTCCGGCCAGCTTTGCCGCAACGTCCGCCAGTCCGAATTTCCTGTAGGTCGCCCGGGTCGGCGCCCCCGTGGCCCGGTCCCAGCCCAGCTCATCGTAGAACATGTCCAGGGCCGCCCGGATGTCCTCTTTGTCCATGCGGGTCGTCCCCTTCGTGAAGGGGGCCTTTCCCGTCTTGTCCATATAGACCCAGGCGGGGATCTTGTCGTGGCGGGTCCGCATCTCCTTCGTCCCCATGCCGCGGATCGTCAGCGCCCGGTGGAGAAGGAAGATGCGCTCCCCAACCCGGTCCAGTTCCGCCCGGTCCTTGTCGTCCCCCGTCGCCAGTGTGTAGAGCATCGATTCGAGGGAGTCGTCGCCCCGGTAGCCCCGCTCCCGGAGCGGCGAGGCCACCCAGGGACCCATCCAGTTGCACAGGGAGAGGGAATCGTGGAGTTCCTTGCGGAGGAGGGCCCACTTGGCCATCCGGGCCTTGGCCGGGTGCATGGGCCGGTAGTCCCCCAGGGCGTCCACGGCCTCGGGATCCCCCCAGGTCTCGGCGGCCAGCCTCTTCTGGAAGGGCAGGGGCAGGCCGTTGCGGATGAAATTGGTATGGGAGTGGCACTGGGCGTCGCGGTTGTAGATCAAATTGATGAGGAGGCCGCACTGCCCCGTCTCTTCCGAGGCGTGGTGTTTGGGATGGCCCATCTTCCAGTAGGAGAGGTCCTTGTCGTTTCCCCATTCCTCCTCGGAGAGGCCCCAGCGCTCCAGGAGGTAGCCCGTGCCCAGTCCCAGGACCGTGGCCAGCTCTCCCTCCTTCCTGGCGATCCGGGGCAGGAGATCGAAGAGGAAGGCGGGATCTCCCGCCTCGTATTTATCCCAGGGATAACTGGCGAACTCCCGGGCCCCCAGCTTCCTTTTTATCACCCCGCCATAGTAGAGTTTCACGAAATCACGCTGGAGCTGCATGTAATTGCACCAGATCCCCAGGTCGTCGGCAAGGTGCATACCGACCATACACGCCTCCAGGCCGGTCTTGCCCCGGAGGCCGCCGGGGAGGTCCTTGAAAAAGGCGCTGCCGAACATGAAACCTACGCAGGTGTTCTGCCCCACGGCGGGGATGCCGTATTTGGCGGTGATGCTGGGGACCTTCGTTATGGTGTGGCAGCGGATGGGGCAGCTCGTGCAGCCGTTTCCCCGGACGGTGTACTGCCAGACGTCGTCTCCCATGAAAAAGGCGGCCATGTTCGACCGGTAGGCGATCCGGTTTGTCTGCCGGGGATCGCAGGTCCCCGTATCCACCAGATGGCCGGCCTTGCCCCAGCGCCGGCCCCGGGCGGCGTTCCACCTGGATTTCGGGTCGTAGAACTCCGCCCAGGGCTGGGGGGAGTTGGGGACGACGTGCTGGTTGTTGCCCCCCAAAAGGGAGAGGTGGTACTTGATGAGCCGCTCCCAGTCCTCCTTCTTTCCCGCGATCCGGACGCTTCCCGTGCCCCGGACGCCGATGGCCTTGAGATTCTTGGACCCCATGACCGAACCGACGCCACCGGCGGAGTGAGAAACGGAGTTGATGAGGACGGACATGGGGACCAGATTCTCTCCCGCCGGGCCGATGGCGGCCACCACCGCGTCCGGCGCCATGATCTCGGCGATGGCCATCGTGGCGGCGCGGATACCCTGGCCCCAGATCCGGCGGGCATCGTGCAGTTCGACCTTGTCATCGGCGATCATGAGCCAGACGGGGCGCTCCGCCTTCCCCTGGATGATAACGGCGTCGTAGCCCGCGTATTTGAGCTTGGCGGCGAAATGCCCCCCCATGTGTCCCGAAGCGACGAGGGGGATGGGCCAGCAGGTGGGCCAGAGGGTCGTGACGGCCGTCCGCCCGTTGCATGGAACCCCCGTTCCCGCCAGGGGGCCGACGGCAAAGACGATCCTGTTTTCCGGGTCGTAGGGTTTCGTCCCGGGGGGGACCTCATCCCACATCACCTTATAGCCGATCCCCGTGCCGCCGAGATAGTCCTTATACAACTCGATCGTGTCTTCCGTCCCGATCCGCCCCGTGGACAGATCGACCCGGAGGACCTTGCCGGCCCAGCCCCCGTAGCGGTTCATGCCCGTCCCCCTTTCCCGGCGGCTACCCCTGCCTCCTGCCCACTGCCGGCATCTTCTTCCTCATATCCCGTGATCATCGCCTTCGTGTGGGAAAAGACCGTCGCCCCCAGGGAGGCCATGTAGAGATGGACGATGAGGTATAACAACAGCAGATAGTAACAGAGGACATGGACGGCCCCCAAAGGGCCGATGAGTCCTCCCGCCAGCAGCTCCTCCCGCAGGGGGGGGATGTTCAGGAACAGGAGCCCCGTGACGGCCTGGGCGGGGAGAAAAAGGAACATCACGGCCGTATAGGCGACCTTCTGGAGGGGATTGTACTTGGCGGCGGCGGAGGACCGGAACGGGTTTTCGCCGCCCGTGAAGATGTGAAAGAGATAATAGCGGGCCTGGACGGCCATACGCCGGTAGTCCCCTTTCCTGATCCCGTAGTGGTGTAACGGGTTGCCCCCCGTGATCGCATAGATGAACCAGAAGAGGGTCGTGACGATCATCGCCAGGCCCATCCCCTTGTGCCATAGCAGCACCGGGTCGTGGGGCTGAATGACCGCCATTCCGTGGAGGCGCAGATAGAGGCCCGTCCCCAGGAGGGCAAGGACGATCGCGGCATTCAGCCAGTGCCAGATCCTGAGCGGCAGGGGGTGGAGGGGCGGCCGTCTCATCGTTTCAGGAATCTCCTTAACAGGGCATGGACCAGAACGGAGCCGATGGCCACCGGGACGAGGACCGCCCCGGCCATGTCGATCCATTTGAATCCGGCCCCTCCCGCCGGGGCGGCGGGCCGGCCGCCCAGCATCCCCCGGATCATGGCTCCCACCTCCCGGATGTTCTGGTACTGTCCGGGGAGGTGGCATTCCTGGCAGCTCACGCGGCGCTCCGGGTAAGGCAGGCGCAGGTCCGGGTTGCGTGGGGGGATCTTTCCCGTCAGATTGTACCAGGGGACATAACTCAACGCCCCCGCCGGACATGCCTCCACGCACTTCGGCTTCCCCGCGCAGAGATGGCATTTAGTCGCCTTCCGGGTTTCCGGATCGTAGGCAAGCATCTCCCAAGGGCAGGCCCGGAGGCATATCTTGCAGCCCGTGCACTTCTCCGGATCGACGAGCCGGGCGTTGTTGACGGGTGAAAGGATGATGGCGTCTTCCGGGCAGATGTTGGCGCAGGGAACGGGGTGGGGGCACTGCCGGCAGAGGTCCTGGACGATGAGGCCGTTACCGTAGTTGCCCTGCCCGGTGCGCCAGGCCGGGACGCCCCGGGGGCCGAAATTGAGATTCCTGTCGATCCTGATGCGGGAGATCGACGGCGCCGCCTTCCCGTCGTTGAACTCCGTACAGGCGAGCTCGCAGCGACCGCACCCGACGCATAGCACCGGATCGGCGACGATCATCCCCCGGGCCTGCTCCATGATGATCAGGGGCCGGTCCGTTCCCTCGGCAAAGGCGGTCCCCAGGGCGGAAAGGCCGACGATGGAGGCCCCGCCCCAGATCAGGGTCTGGCGGCGGGTGCAGGATAGTCCGGGCCCGGGGCCACTCCCTTCCCCCTCCCCAATCTTCTCTGTAACAAGGCCGGTTTCCATGCTCACCTGCGTTTTTTACGTCCCTCAAGTCCCTGTTTACGATCCCCGGTCCTTTATAGCACCCTGACGGCCGTGGGAAGAATAGCAGCCCGTGATGAACCGCGTTTGCATCCGCAATTCTGCATTTAATAACACAAAAGGGGCACTAACAAAACAATTAACTATGGTGGTTCGTACCTTTCGGGATCAAGCCCTTTCAATATGCTTTTTAGGTCCCGGCCGCGCATTTTATTGCCGCCACCGTCCGGGTCCTGACGCTGGGGAATTCCATTCTCGTCAATATCGTCATGCTCGGCGCCCTGGGCCGCCTGAACGTCGTCCCCTTCCAACGGGAAGAGTTCAAGGAGGCGATTGCCGCGCGCCTCGCAACGGGACAACTGGCGATCAATCTTAAGGCCTTCGATGCAGGTTACGAGATGGTTTAGGCGGTTCTGCCGGCGCTATTTTCCGAGCGGCCGATCTGAGAGAAGATCCTTCAGGAACTGCACCGCAAGGTCGGTGGACGGTACCCAGCTATCGCCATTAGCGGCATCCTCCTTCCACGATTCGCGGGCTTCGGGGTGCGGGCCGCATACAGCGACCCTGCCCTTCCCATAGGTGGACGTCAATGCGGCAATACTGCCGTCGCTATAGGTAGCGACTATATGCACGGCCTCAGGTGTCTTGGTGAGATGGAAATCGGGACCGGCCTTGAAGAACATGGCGCGGGTCTTCCCCATCCACTTGACGGGCAGGATTTTCGCTTCGAAGCTGCCCTGAAAGACGCTCGCTGCTGCGGGAATGATGCCGAGTCCCTGCATGTATTCCGAGCCTTCATACCACCCGGTGGAAGCCATGAAGCCACCTCCGCAGATCCCAAGGTAGCGGCCCCCTTTGCGCAGGTATGCTTTTATCGAATTAGCGACTCGCGGCGTGAATGCTTTCACCAGAGGGCCCATATCGTCTTCGGTGCCCCCGATTATGAAGACGGCGGCATGATCCAGGAGGCGGGGAATTTCCCCCGGGACGGATACAAACCTGACTTTTAAACCCGCACTCTTTGTTATCGCTGCCGCTGCCTCGGGGCAATCTTCGGCAGAAGCCGGACCATTATAAATCAACGCATATTTATCGGAACGGCCAATATCCGGCCCGGGAAAACCAACAGGGTCCGCAGCTGCCGCTATCGACATACAGAAGAATATGACGCTGAAAACAAGGGAAAATGCGGTAATTCTACTGTGTGAAAATAGGCGGTCCCGACAATTCCTAAACACGCGACAAGTATAATGACTTTCGGGACTTTTCTGTTCAACGGGCATTCCCTTCCTCAAAAATACGTTCAATCGCCTTTACCGCCTTCAATTGCACATCAACGCAGGCCAACCTGTTCATATAAAGTATAGAGCCTTCTACACCCGCCAGATCAAGGAAGACCTGAACTGCCCGGGTTATTACCGCTGTGCCGGGAAATGAAGCCAAGACGGATACTTAACAATTTTTAACTTCCATTGCGGCTGCTATGGCAGCACGGCGAAGACCCGCGCCGGGGCGCCGGTTCCGTTCCTGATGAGCATAGGTATGACGTATAACGTAGCGCCCGTCTCGGGCAGCTTATCCAGGCCGGCGATATTTTCCAGGGCGACCTTGTCGGCGCCGCAGATGATGCGATGGACCCTGAAATCCTGGGACTTCCCATAGTCAATGCTCGGCGTGTCAATGGCGATGCCGCTGATGTTTCTTTCCTTCACGAGAAATTCCGCCGCCGCCGGTGAGAAGCCCGGAAAGCTGAGCTGTGGAATGGCGTCCATTCCCATGATCTCCGTCCCCAGCACCTTTTTCCGGTCCGGGTAGTACTTTGTTCCGATGCCCGTGTACATGATGACCCAGGCGCGCTTCGGGATGCGCCCATACCTTTTTTCCCACGCCTTCACGTCTTCCGCCGTCAGGAGATAATCGCGGTTCTCCTCGCACTTTTTCGTCACGTCGATCTTCACCGCCGGTCCGGTCCAGTCGGCGAGGGGTACTTGGTCGATCGTCCGGCCGTTCCGGGAAAAATGGATCGGGGCATCGGCGTGGGTCCCTCCATGTTCTGCGGCGCTGTAATTGTTGGCGGCATACCAGTACCCTTGATCGGTTATTCCCCAATACTCCCTTGTCTGCTTGAAGGTCGCGGCGTTCGGCCAATAGATGGTATTTTCATCATAGGGATAGGTCATATCCAATATCCGGCCCATTGGATCACCGGCATAAAGCGCCCCGGCAAATACCAGGATAACGGCCGCGGCAAAAACGATGATGCCGTTTTTCCTAATCATGCCTTTACCTCTTTCTTGAATTTCCGACATATTCATCTACATTCCGGATTGCATCGTTATCTTTCCACATGCCGAATAACTCATTCTTGCCTGTTTTCTTCTCTTGTTCCTGGTAGGGGACCAGTTTTGCGCAGGGCTTTCCATGGAACGTAATGACAACCTCCTCGCCCCTGTTAATGGCGTCAATCAGGTCTTTTGAGCGAAATCTCAGATCCTTTGCGGTTGCTTTCATTATGGACACTCTTCGCTTAGTTTATATTTCAAAGTACGAACTTTGGGGAATATTCTGTCAATTGCGATTTTCTGAACAACAGCACCTAGATGCTAACCGGCGCGCAGCTTTTTTGAACGCCCTGTTGAGTGCGAGGTTAGGCCCGTCGATTTTTGTGCAACTTTAATGAGAGACATCAGCGCCTCATTAACGGCGGCTTCTGTAGGGAACACCTTTGCCACATCGGGGTTGATGAGTACCAAGTTGGTTCCTTTTTGGTAAGATTCATAATGCTTACCTCGGATTCCCTGCCCCAGATCCTCCCTCTTATACTCCGGGCGGAGTTCGCCTGATTCGTTAATCTTCTTCATAAATTTGGAGGACGCTTGGGGTCGGACCAAGTCAAGTATTTGATACAACATAATTTATATCGCAATAGATGTTTACCCAAGCCTAAAAGTTCTGTTTTTGGCATCGAAATGGGGGAATTTACATCCCCTTTTCTGCTTCTGCAAAAGTAATTTTTTAGGTCATAATGGTCAATTTAGAGCCGATTTCAGGTCATTTATTAATGCTTTTCTTCATGATATCTATTATTTGCCTTGGTCCGACCCCGTTGCCGGGCAAATCCCGGCTTCCCCTATTTCCACCAATCTCCTGATGAGCAGTGGCAAGCGTGACTGGCTGGCACGATCAGGCGAAAGATGGCCGGGAATCGACTCGCGGAAGTCAGCGTTTGCCAAGAAAGCCCTGAAGGTTCGCGACAGGAAATCCTTCAGATCATCCGATGAGCTTTTGATTTCAGAGACGATTTCCGGTCGGCCATCCAGAATCGTGATGATGTCTTCCATGTCGTGACTGGCCAGGTAATCGCCGCCGCCACGACCGTTGAAGGCGTCAATCTTGGTTGCCAGGAAATAGGGCGGCGAGACAAGTTTGATGGTCAGGTCGTCTTCCAATTGAAGCTGATCCGCGTTCTTGACGGCGGGCAGATACCAGCGGTTGGAGAACCCCAGGATCTCTTCCTGAGTCGGCATGATATCAACCTTGATCCGATCAACCAACCAGCGGCAGACCGGGGCATTTTCGCTCATGTCCAGTTTGAAACCCCTGAGCCTGAGTTCATCCTCAAGCCGGTAATAGGCCATCCGCGAGGCGACCTCGACAATGACATCCACATCCTGCGTGGCCCGGACTTCCGGCATGGCGGGATCCGTAATAAACAACCCTGTGGCGCAACCCCCGACGAAAACGACCTTGTCCCTCAGATCGCCGAGACGCTTGGCCACAGCGATGATCATCCGAATGTTGATGTCTCTGGTATGAATCATCCTGATCCCAATCGCACCTTTAGTTCCTTGATGGCGATTCCTCTTTCGCGGGCTCTCCCATCGCGGATGGCGTCAACGATAGCCAATAATTCATAGAGCATTTTGTCTATTAATGCGGCTTTCGGGACGGTCTTGTACAGGGGCGAGAATTCATATCCGCGGGTATCGCCTTCCGGATCCGGCCATACGGGGGGTGGTTCGTTCGGCTGAGAAATGATTCCCTTGAGCGGCGGCGCCGCATATCCTGTGGGGACGCCCCGGGTCAGCCCGCCGTGGTCCGGCGGAAACGCATACTTGACGCCATGAATGAGAAACTCTTCCAATGATTTTTTCAAGGGATGTCCGCTTTGCGAATGCATCAGACGAGCAGCTACGGCGCGCTTGATGCCGGCATGAACCTCGGAGGCGCTCATGAACAGCCCTACGGCCACGGATGCATAAGACCACTGGCGTTCACCCAATGAGACGAGCTTTAAAAGGATATAGATGTCCTGGGGTTTAAGATTCATGGCCGTTTTATATTCGCAATTCGCGAATAGCGCAAGAACTATTTAAGGTTCATGACTCTGGGAACGCTTTATCAAGGAAAGAATGTTAGGCAAGGTGCGCACCGTTCACCTCGCGGATGTCACCAGCCAGTTCCTTCGCCACCGCCTGGAACTTATGTTCGGCATAGAGATAATTGAGTATAGTGTCCCCCGAATTCCCCATGTCATAATGGGCAATTTATAGCCGATTTCAGGTCATTTATTAATGCCTTTCTTCATGATATCTATTATTTGCCTTGGTCCGACCCCGTTGCGCGCCCAGCCTTACCGGAGCGGTTGATCCGATTGTTCGCCTCTCTTTCAGAACGTGCTGTCAAGCTGCACATCCGAGGAACATGTAAAGTCCAGCAGTTCTGAATACACATCGACTACGGACTTTCCGCCGGACATAAGGTCGATCAACTCGTGAGTTTGGAACCGATGAAACGTTGCACGCCGTGGATTGAAGAAGCCAGCGTGCTGCCATGGGTCCGGATGGGTGGCGCTACTCAACGCCAAGTAAACAACGAGCTGGCGAATGTCCTTTCCTGCCAATGTTCGCTTCACCGTTTTGACCTCGACAAGGTAGTCGCCAATCGCTAGGTCGGCGGCACAAGCGTGAAGGAACCCGCAACCCTTGATTGGAACTTGAAAGATGCATCGCTCTGCCCCACCCTGTGAACGCGCGAATAATTCGTACCGGGCGGCAAGTTGCAATCCCTCATACAGCTCGGCAGTATTCAGACTGGCATCCGGGAGCACGCTCCTTCCTTCGTATCTGTTGACAAGGCCGAAGGCTGCATCCTGCGCGGCATCTCTGACTGTATCGTCATCGAAGGCGTCTCTCACTGGCAGGGATCGGTGAAACGCTTCTCTTGCAAGGTGGTATGCAAACTCTGACACGATAGCGGCATCTCGTGTTTCTTCGCTAGCTTTTATGGAGTCAAGTTCAAGACCATTCTCGTCTTGCAGGTGCTCCTCATGGCCAGCATTCAGGAGATGCACACACACTGGAGTGAGGAGGGGAAGAAGTTCTTGCCAGAAATTGGGGAATGAGGAAGCGAATGAACGCTCAGTGATCATATCGGCATCCTCTTGTTGCTAGGGTAGCGAATGCTGAACCAGTCACGAACGAGACCGTCCATAGGTGTCCAACTTCTCCTTGCATGGCGTCGCCAGTGTTCTCCCTCATCACCCAAGACGTATGATGCGAGGATGAACGCTCTCTTTTCCCACACAGAGAACGCGGAGTATTGCCGCTTCAGGTCGGAAAGCCAGTAGTGACACTCCCAATCAGCCAGGATGAGGAGGATTAGCCGTCTGAGGAGTGGCTTTTGATGGGTTTCGAAGAGGCGTACGAGGAGTTCCTCTTTGGGACCGCTTCTGCGCTGACCCAAGACCTGGATGCAATAGCTGAGGTTCAGCTCAACACTCAGTAGTGGTGATTCTTGCTTGTGCAACTGCATCAATGCTTCATCGACGAAGTCCTTGTCTTTGTCACGTAGCGAGGCATACACGGAGCGCACTAGGCGTAAAATTGTCACAAACACAGGAGACAGCACGGTCAGATTCCTTGCGTCCAGTATTGTTCGGATCGCGCCGCCTTGAAGTGGAGGCGCAAGAGCCTTAATGGCATTGATTGCTTGCTTGGAAACAGTTGGGTCGATTGCTGCCTTTGCAACCTCCCTGCCCAGTATCCCTACAATATCGACTTCGCCCACCGCTGCCTTGAGTGCGTCGTAGTCCTCTTCGGCAGTTGGTGAGTAGGGATCGAACCGAAGGGAGATATTGAGGAGCTTCTTTTCGTCGCTCGCCTCATCACCCTTGTCTGTGGGCATGAATGCCCTCGATGTCTCTCGGTATTCGTCAGCTGTGAGAATGCGTGTCTTCTTCTTGTTCAGAACCAGTCCCTCGTTGAAGAGGCGCTCGGAGAGGAATACGAGAGCTTTGTAAGCAGAGGACCTGTCCGAACAAAATATGCAAAAATCGTCCGCATAGCGGCAGAATACCATCTGTCTAGTCTTGAGATGTTGATCCACCCCAGCTAGTGCCAGCTCTGCCAGAATACGAGATGCAGGACCACCGATGGGCAAACCGTAGGAAACATGGATCCGTGAGAAAGCAGAAAGCATCTTCATAATCCGTGCGCGTATGTCACCTGCGGAGGGCAGCCTACTCAGGGCAACGTCTATTCTGTGGTGGTAGATCCGGGGATAGAAATCAGCAATATCTGTGACAACAACAAAGGGGTGCTCGGAGGAAAGACGCATGCATCTGGCCTTGTAGTCTCGCCACGTTGAGTCCTTGAAGAGTTTTCCCATATCTTTCTGCCAGAGGAATCGATACGAGAAGACCGCTTGTACCTCCTCCGCCAATCTGACGGCCTCGATTTCGTCCGCGAGCCTGATCACGCAGGCAAGGTAATAAGCGTTCCAAAAGGGCTCTATCTGTGCCGCCCAGCGGAATCCGGTATACCCCACTTGGTTGAGGGTCTCGATCGTATCCGGCGCATTGGTTGACATGTATTCATCGAAGCTCGCATGCATCGTCTCTAGTAGCTCGACGCATCGCTGAGGTTCGTCGTGGAAAAGGTGGCACTCCCCGGCGGCCACCCAAAATCCCCCACTTGTGGCCACTTGAAAATCCCCCATCCGGTCACCGAGAAAGTGATCAATAGTCAAATATTTTTTGCTTAGCAGCGACAGA
>Ga0265297_10001399_pt1 | contig 56885 bp, 51 predicted proteins | sample Munlanlwell13791_FD_192502 | JGI IMG/M metagenome (GOLD analysis project Ga0265297, IMG submission 192502) | Leachate microbial communities from a municipal landfill in Southern Ontario, Canada - Leachate well 137-91 | ecosystem: Engineered > Solid waste > Landfill > Unclassified | place...
TTCTTAAATCTCCAGTACCTTGTGATTGAATATCAGCACATAGAGCAGCTCCGTCAGTACCAGTAGTAATAATAGAAGTGGCTACTGAAGTACAATCAGCCTGACCTACAGTACTGCCATAAGAATTATTGTTGTTTAATTTAAAAATTTCTGCTGTTGATCTGAATTGATCCATGGCTGATTTAATTCTAGCATCTTTTGCGGCATTCTGAGCACCACTCATAGAAACAATAATAAGACCAGACAAGATACCGATAATAGCGATAACGACCAATAACTCAATTAAAGTAAAACCTTTTGTTTTTTGCATATTTTTTGAAATAATTAGTATGCGACCTTTTATCTTTTTATATTCTAATTTTAATAAATAATTACTATGTTGTCAACAATTCTATTGCTGGACGGTTGTACTGATTTGGTAAATCGGCAACAAAACAGCAGCGACCAAGAATCCAACCATTAATGCTAAACCAATAATTAATATTGGCTCAATAATGCTTGATAACGAATCGACGAAAATATCTGTTTCTCTTTTATAGAACCTTACTACGTTAACTAAAGAAGAATCTAATTTACCGGTTTTTTCTCCAACCGAAACCATTTGCACAAAAAGAGGAGAAATAACTTCGGTCTGTTGAGCCAAAACAGCGCTCACGCTTTCACCCTTAACAACCCTGTCTTTAGTCCTAATAATTGCATCCCTGTATACGTTATTCCCTACCAAGTCTGATACCACCTCCAAAGCTTCATTTATGGTAATGCCGGCAGAAATAAGAGTAGAAAAATTCTCTGCGAAACGAGTCAGATAAAGATTCTTTAAAAACGGTCCAAAAATAGGAATTTTTAAAGAAATTCTATCAAAAATATCTCTTCCTTGTTTTGTTTTCGGATAATAAATAAAGAATCCTGCCGCTCCCAATAACATCGCTATAACCAAATACCAGTAATTAACGAAGAAATCGGAAATAGTAATAATCATTTTTGTCGCGATAGGAAGCTCTTGTCCTGACTCAACTAAAACCTTTACCAATCCGGGAATAACGAAAATCATTAAAACGATAAAGATTAAAATGAAAATAATCATAATAACCATCGGGTACATCGCTGCTCCCATCATTTTAGAACGGATGGCATATTCGCTTTCCAAATGATCAGCCACTTTATCCAAAATAGATGGAAGGTTTCCAGAAACTTCTCCCGATTTAACCATGTTAATATAAAAAACGGAGAAAATTTCGGGATATTTTCCAAGAGCTTTCGACATCTGATTACCGCTTCTTACATCTTTGGCAATGCTGTATATTTTCTCTTTAAAATCTTGATTCTTTGTTTGATCACCCAAGGCATCAATCGCTTCAGCCGGAGGAACATTTGAATCAATCATGATAGCCAGTTGCCTTGAGAACATCGCAACATCTTTCATCGAAACTTGAGAAAGAAATTTGATGTTAATTTTTTTATTTAAAACGTCCTTTTTTTCTACCTCCTCCTCTTCGTTAATTTCTACAGGAAAAAGACCGTTATTATTCAAAACCTCCAAAGCTGCTTCCTTTGAAGAAGCCTCTATGACGCCGGACTTGGCACCTCCTTTTATATCTTTTGCTTGATAAAGATATTTCATATTAATTTCCTTAATTCTCTAGGATTATTCGAAAACTTAGAAGCATTCTCAATGGTTACCAATCCCTTTCTGACTAATTCAGACAATGATCTATTTAAAGAAACCATTCCCGATTCAGAAGATGTTTCTATTACTAAAGGTATTTCGTATATCTTATTGTCTCTTATTAAATTAGAAATAGCGGAAGTATTAAGCATTATTTCGCAAGCCGGAACTACCTTTCCGTCAGTTGAAGGAACCAATCTTTGTGAAATTATTCCAATCAAAGAACTTGCTAACTGAGCTCTGATTTGAGACTGTTGGTCTCCGTTAAAGTTGTCGACTATTCTATGAATGGTTTGCGCCGCCGAATTGGTGTGCAGGGTTGCAAAAACCAAATGTCCGGTTTCCGCTGCCGTAATGGCTGTGGACATTGTTTCAGGGTCTCTCATTTCTCCTACCATGATAACGTCGGGATCCTCTCTGAATGTCGATTTTAATGCTTGAGCAAAAGACAAAGTATCAAGATGTAATTCTCTTTGATTAATCATCGACTTATCATCTTTAAAAATATACTCAATCGGATCCTCAATGGTTATGATATGGCTGGCTCGAGTGTGATTTATTTCATCAACCATCGCCGCTAAAGTTGTACTCTTTCCGTGACTTGATGGCCCGACAACTAAAACAAATCCTTGAGCATATTCACAAAACTGATGCAGTCTAACCGGCAATCTTAATTCTTCCAGAGTTCTTATTTTTTCCGGAACCAATCTTAAGGCCGCACTAACTGTTCCTACTTGATAAAAAACATTGACCCTGAATCTGGCTCTTCCTTCAAAATCATATGAAAAATCTATTTCTTTATTTTTTTTAAAGTTTTCTATCTGTTCTTCACTCATTAGAGCAAAAGAAATTCCCTCTGCCTCTGCAGCTGTCAAAGCTTCTCCTTTTAAATGAATTAATTCTCTATTTATTCTTAGGATGGGAGAATGACCTTCCGAGATGTGAAGGTCTGAAGCATTATTCTTTATAGTCGCCTCTAAAAGCTGTTTAAGAAATGTTTGGTATTCCATTTTAAATTTGTTCTTTTTCCAATTGTTGTTGTTCCTCGGTTATTCTGAATACCTCCTCAACAGAAATCAATCCTTGCAGCGCTTTTATCATCGCATCCTGTCTCATTGTTATCATTCCTTGTTTCTTAGCTTCTACGGCAATATTTGTTTCAGACGGATCTTCAAGAATCACTCTCTCTAATTCGGTCGTCATTCTTAATACTTCAAAAATACCGATTCTTCCTTTTTCTCCTTTATTGCCACACTTAGCACATCCCTTCGGTTTATAAACGTAAATCGGATTAGGAACGGTGAAATAACTTTTAACTGTTTCCGGCAATTGAGTTATTTCTTTCATTATCATTTTTTCTACCTCTTTATTCGGTCTTGCTTTTTCCTTGCAATAAGGACATAAACGATGACCCAATCTTTGGCCGATAACAACGTTTACCGTGGCTGGCAAAAGGAAAGGCTTAATTTTCATATCAATCAATCTAGGAATCGCTCCAATAGCATTATTGGTGTGCAAGGTAGATAAAACAATATGACCGGTTAAAGCAGCGTGAGTAACTAAAGATGCAGATTCTTCATCTCTGATTTCACCGACCATAATAATATCCGGGTCTTGCCTAACTACCGACCTTAATCCTTGACTAAAATCGTATCCGATATCCGGTCTAATTTGTGATTGATTAACTCCTTTAACAAAATACTCAATCGGGTCTTCAAGGGTAACCACATTAACATCTGGTTTATTTAATTCTTGAAGAATAGAATACAAAGTAGTTGTTTTACCAGAACCGGTCGGACCAGTTGAAAGTATCAATCCAAAAGGCTTAAGAATTGCTTCTTTCAATGCTCTTAAATTATATCCCAATAATCCTATCTCTTCATAACTCCTTAATCCTTCAGTAGCATCAAGAACCCTGATTACAACTTTTTCTCCTAATTTAGTCGGGAATGTTGAAACTCTGAAATCAATATCTTTAGAATCTATTTTAGCTGAAAATCTTCCGTCTTGAGGGATTCTTGTTTCATCGATTCTTAAATTAGAAACGATTTTAATTCTGGCGACAATTGAAGGATGAGTATGAATCGGTAAAAACAAAGATGAATACAAACTTCCATCCATTCTGAAACGTATTCTCAATTGATTTTCTTCCGGTTCAATGTGAATATCAGAAGCATTACCGTCAACGGCATGCCTCAAAATAACTGCCACCATTTTAATAATCGGGGCCTCCTCAGAAAGTCTTTCCGCCTTTGGTTTAGCATCGGTTGCAAAAAGCTCAACGCTTCCTCCTTCTTCCTCTCCTAATTCTGTCTCTAATGCACTCAAAGCTTTACCTACCTCTTCCCTGACGTTCCTGTACTGCTTTAAAAAAGCATCGAAAGAATTAGCACTGATAAGATATGTTTTGTAAGTTATTTTATTCTGTCTGGCTAAAAAGTTTAAAGCCTCCTTGGCCTTAATGTCGTCCGGATTTACAACTCCAACTTCTAAAACATTTCCCTGGAGAGTTAAAGGAACTATTTTATAAAATCGGGCTGACTCTTCGGGAATCATTGCCAAAACATTATTGGAAACTTCCAAAACCTCGGCGTTCTCAAAAAAAGGCATATTAAATATTTCTGCCTTAATTTTATTAAGATCGCTTTCTTTGAGCAGCTTTTTGGAAACTATGAATTCTTCTTCGCTTCCCTTGAAGGCCTTGAATTCATTTTGCAATTCTTCTCCTTGCTCTTTAGTTATTATTTTTTTCTCTATTAGTTTTTGTAAAAAAATCATATTAAATTTTATTTAACAGGAGCAAAAGGATCATCTCTTCCCGAAGGAACTTCTCCAATAACTTCATCAAAAATTGATGAATCGGGAATATATTTCAATGCCGTAAAAGCACTGGAAGCAAGGAAGTTTGTATCAACTTCAACTTGAATCGTTCCATTTCCCCCGATTGGCAAAATATCAGTATTGGCTGGAGTAATTTTAATTTTTGTTAAACCAAAATACCCAAGAATAATAACTCCGACAATTAAAACATAGGGAGCTATTTTTTCTAAAGTGCTTTTACTTTTTTGATTTGTTGATTCCATATTAATAAGAATAAATATCTAATATCACACTAAAGCCAAGATTATTAATTATGGTTCTTCCCTTCACTTCCTGTGCGGCAGAAGAAACGGTGACGCTCTTAACTGTAATTATTCTTGTTTGATTTTCAAATAAAGATAATAAATTTTTAAATTCAGCATATGTTCCCGCAACATTTAAATTAATTGTTGTTTTTTTGACTGGTCCTTGTAATTGACTAAGGTAATTACCAGACTGCTGAACCACTTCTTGTGTTCCTTGAACGCTAGTTTTAGCTCCATCTTCAGTTTGATTTGTTGTTGGTGCTTGAGTTTGCTGTAATGGCTCTGCAGCTGAACTAGTCATACTGGTCAAATCCATTCCACTTGATGCAACGATAGCTTTGAAAAAACTGTTAATCTTGGGAACAAAGAATTGAGATGAATCAAAATTAATAGCAATGCTGCTTTTCTTTTCTGTCCAACCAGCATTATTAAGAGCCTCTATTTTAGAATCTATAATAGCGTAATAACTTTTCTTTGCACTAATCAATGATTCTACTTGGCTTATCTGACTTTTAACATTATTAATTTCCTTCCATTTAGAAGAATCCAATAAATATGCTACACAAATGGCGGCGATGAAAATCAATACCGATATTAACAATTTTATTTGTTTTATTCTTTTAATATCCATATTATTTTAAGACGTCTGCTTTTATGGTCAATTCTAAATTAAAATTAACCGAATTATCTTGGGCCAAAGCAACATTCGAAATTTGATAGCTTTCAATGGTTGGCTCAATATTCAAAATAGCTATTTGCTGCATAACGTTTTGGAATCCGCTTGTTGATCCGGATACGGTAACCTTTCTAGAAACTACATCAAAAATAAATCCGGAATAAACTACTTTGGGATGAGTCCATTTCTGGAAAGTGGTAAAAAAATTAGAAACCTTAGGATTATTTTCAAAAAGAACCTTAAAGTCTCCGATATATCTACCAGCTAAAGCCAATTCACTTTCCTTGACTCTCACGTCACTTCCGGCAAGAGTAGTATATTCATTATTGGCGGCGAGCAATTTTGCCTTATTTTGACTGAGAATTACGTTATTAAAATAAAAATAAACACCCAAAGAAATCAAAAAAACAATGATTGAAAAAACCATAATAAGGTTTTCCCTAAGGTCTGTTTCTTTTTTTATTGGCGCTATTTCAATTGCCATAATTATTTCTTAATTCTTAAGTATATTATACTTGCTTATTCAAATTTTCTCAAGGCTTCACCTAGCGCAATGGCGTAGTTAGGATTTATTTCCCTCATTTTTTTATCCAATACCTTCGGATAGATAATATTTTTAAACGGTTCAGCGATTTCAACAACTAAATTGTGAGATTCGTCCTGATTCAAACTCTTGGTAAAGTAATCGACTAATCCCGGCAACAATGAAGTTCCTCCGGCTAAAATAACTTTCTCCACCTTCTTCCCTTCTTTTTCTTCGAAGTCTCTTATTACCGATCTGGTTCTCTCAGATATAATTGATAAAATAGGAGTTAAAATATGAGAAAGTTTTGCATCACCAGAATCAGTTAATCCTTCCTCCTTTTTCTTTACCTCTGCTTCTCCAGCCGGAATATTTAAAGTTTGAGAAAGACTGTAGGTCAAATCTTTACCCGCCATATCAAAACTGGAACTCATTTTCATGAAACCACTATCGATAATATTAATGTTGGTACTTTGAAATCCCATTTCCAATAAACAAGTCGGGGGATCGTTTTCTTTAACCACTGCCCTCTTCAAAGCCATCGCCTCGGCTTCCAACGCAGTTAATTCCAATCCAGATTGTTCGGCAATTGTTTTGTACTGTTCAACGATAATCTTAGGAACAGCCATCACTAAAACTTTATTATTCTCTTTCATAGATTCTTTGTTCATTAATTGCCAATCCAAAACTAATTCTGATAAAGGCAAAGGAATATATTTCCTTGCTTCAAAACCGATAGCATTGGCAATCTCTTTTTTGGACATCGGCGGCAATTCAAAGGTTGTAAAAAATGTTGCAAAGTCGGGCAAAGAAAATACTACCTTCTTGGTCTTTATTCCCGTCTGCTCTATTATTCCTGCGATGGCGATTGAAATATTATTAACCGCCGGGTTTAAGTTTTTTCTATCAAAAGATCTGAAAAATTGTTTACAAGCAACATCCAAGTTAACCTCTCCATAATTCTCCAAGGTTATTTGCCCTTTATTTTCTGATATCTCAACGGCTCGAATGACTTTTGTTCCAATGTCGATACCCAAACTATTCTGCTTTTTTCTTTTTGCAAAAATCATATTAAAAATATTATAGCATTTTTAAATTAGTTGACAAATGTTATACTTGTATAATACCACTTTTAAAAAAACAATGAAATACCTAAAGGCAATTTGGGATATAGTTTTCCCTAAAAAGTGTATAATCTGCGGAAGAGAAGGACAACATCTTTGCGAAGATTGTCTTTCTTTGATTCCAATCAATCCCTTTGAATATTGTTTATGCGAAAAAATGGAAAAAATAAATAAGTGCGATAATTGCAAAAACAAAAATCTTGATAAAATATTGTCGGCCACATCTTTCAATAACAAGATTGTCAAAGAAGCTATTCATAAACTAAAGTACGGATACATAGAAGATTTAAGCATTCCCCTCGCCTGGCTCATCCTAAACCATCTTAAAACTATTGATTGCCAGATTGATAATTCTTTTGTCCTTATTCCTATTCCGATGCATATAAAAAAGAAAAGAAAAAGAGGCTTTAATCAATCGGAAGAAATTGCAAAAATAATTTCTGAAGCAACTGGCATTAAAATATCAACGACTCTCGCTAAAACGAAGGAAACCAAACCGCAAATGGAACTGAATCGAAAGGAAAGAATTGAAAACATTAAAAATTGTTTTGCGATTATCGACAAAAAGGAGATTAAAAATAAGTCTATTCTTCTTCTAGACGATGTCTATACCACGGGCACAACCATGGATGAATGCGCTAAGATTTTAAAAGAAAACGGGGCCAAAGAGGTTTGGGGCTTAAGCATCGCAAGAGAAATAAAGTTGGGTTGACCAATACTGCTATTTTGTATATTATGACAACATATTGGAGAGGTGCCAGAGTGGTCGAATGGGGCACCCTGCTAAGGTGTTAGTTGCGAAAGCGACTCGAGGGTTCGAATCCCTCCCTCTCCGCCATTATGGACCTAATTAACACCATTCTTCACATAGACGTCTATTTAACCGAGATTGTTAATGTCTACGGAACACTATCTTATTTTTTATTATTTATTGTTATCTTCATTGAAACCGGCTTGGTCTTCGTTCCTTTTCTGCCCGGCGATTCCCTTCTCTTTGCGGCTGGCGCTATTTCAGCCATCAGCTCATTAAATATTTACACTTTAATTATAATTCTTTTTATTGCTGCTTTCTTGGGAGATACAACAAATTATTTTATCGGAAAATTATTGGGAAATAAATTATCCGCCAAGGTAAACCAAGAATATTTAACAAGAACCCAGGAATTCTATAAAAAATATGGAGGGATGACTATTTTCTTCGCTCGCTTCATTCCCATTATCAGGACTTTCGCTCCCTTTGTTGCCGGATTAGGAAAAATGGACTACAAAAAATTTATTGCCTATAATGCAATCGGAGGGTTAATATGGGTCTTACTCTTTACCCTCTCCGGATATTTCTTGGGCAATATTCCACAGGTAAAAGAAAACTTTTCAATTATTGTTGTTATCATTATCTTATTATCTTTCATCCCGGTCTTATTTGAATTTCTAAAAAATAAAAAACATGACTAAGAAAAAATACTACGCCTATTTGGTAAACGGCAAAAAAGGAATTACCGATAACTGGCCGGAATGCCAAAAAATTGTTTCGGGCATGGTTAATACAAAATACAAAGGATTCGAAACAAAAGACGAAGCCGAAAGATGGCTGGAGGCCGGAGCCGATTATTCTTTAAAACATACCGCTTCAAAAAAAGGAGTGTATTTTGATGCTGGAACCGGAGCCGGTAAAGGAGTTGAAATAAGTGTTACCGATGAAAATGGAAACAGCCTATTAAGTATTGTCATGAAAGAAAAAGATATTGATAAGAAAGGCAATCATTTGATTGTTAATAGTGTCACTAATAACTTCGGAGAATTATTGGCCTGCAAATACGCTCTGGAAATAGCCTTAAAGAAAAACATTAAAAACATTTTCGGAGACAGCAAGCTGATACTTGATTATTGGTCAAAAGGATACATTAAAAAAGAAATGCCCGAAGAAACCATTTCCTTAAGCAATGAAGTTAAAAAATTAAGGTATCTTTTCGAAAAAGAAGGAGGAGAAATGGAGCATATTTCTGGTGGCAGTAACCCGGCCGATTTAGGATTCCACCGGGGATAACAAATTGACAATTGCCTCCTTTTTATATATTATTTCCCTATCACGGAGGGATGCCAGAGCGGTTGAATGGGATAGTCTTGAAAACTATTGTGGGGAAACCTACCGAGGGTTCGAATCCCTCTCCCTCCTCCAGCTTCCGACCAGAAAGGTCGGATTTTCTTTTTTATTTAATGAAAAAATGATAAAATGCTCTCATGGAAAACAAATTCAAAAAAATTAAAGAAATTGTAGAAAAGGAAGCTTCTTTTGAACACAAGATAGATCACGTCTTAAGAGTATATAATTTATGCCTTCTTTTAGCCAAAAATGAAAAAGTTGACTTGGACATTTTGAAAGCAGCTGCCCTACTCCACGATATTGCCAGAACTAAAGAAGATAAAGATACTACCGGAAAAATAGATCATGCTTTGCTGGGCGCAGAAATGGCAGAACCGATTTTGAAAAAACTAAAATTCCCTGAAGAAAAAATACAAATCATAAAAGATTGTATTATTTCTCACCGTTACAGAAATGATCACGAACCAAAAACAATAGAAGCAAAAATACTATTTGATGCCGACAAATTAGATACTATCGGCGCAACGGGCATCGCTAGGTCTTTTGTATGGATTGGAAAAAATGACGCTAAAATATATAGCGACGAAAATGTAGAAAAATACATTAAAAATAATTTAGAAGGCGGAAAAATTAATGGAAGGATTATTAACAAAACTAAGCATAGCCCGCAAGTAGAATTCCAAACAAAAACTAAATTTTTGAAAAAGAAGCTGTATACCAAAAAAGGCAGAGAAGTCTGCAAAGAAAGGCTCGAATATGTTGAAAAATTCTTAAAAAGACTGGAAAAAGAAATCAAGGGAAAGATATAATCTAATTCCTTGTTTTTAATCTCTTTTTTGTATAGTATAGAAATACGCCCTCGTAGTTCAATGGATAGAATACCAGCTTGCGGAGCTTGCGATAGAGGTTCGAATCCTCTCGAGGGCACATATGAATTTCTCAACTAAAATAGAAGAAATTCCTAACGTCGGAAAGGTTTACGGCAAAAGACTTAAAGCCATGGGTATTAAAACTTTGGCCGATTTAATTTACTATTTTCCGAGAGAATACAAAGACTTCTCCAAAATATCCAAAATCAAGGATATAAAGATAAATGAAAAGATTTGCATCTTAGGAAAAATAATCTCCATTAATCAAAACAAAACCTGGGTCAAGAGAATGATTATCACCACCGCTCTCATAGAAGACGATACCGGAGCGATAGAAGCCGTTTGGTTCAATCAGCCCTATTTAAATAAAGTTTTGAATATCGGAGACGAAATTATTTTGGCCGGAAAACTATCCATCAATGACAGAACTATTCAAATCTCCTCTCCTATCTACGAAAAAGTTTCCCTGAAAGAAAATATTCATTTGGGAAGAATAATGTCCGTCTATACCGAAAGTCAAAGAGTGTCTTCAAAATATTTAAGATATATTCTTAAACCGATTATCGAAAACATTAAGGATAAGATTCCTGAAACTCTACCCGATGAATTATTAAAAAAATATGAATTATTATCTCTAAAGGAAGCGATTGAACAAATCCACTTCCCTTCTTCATTGGAATTGGCTAAAAAATCCGAAGAAAGATTTTCCTTTGAACAAATATTTTTCATTTCTCTTTTTAATTTAAAAAAGAAATTGGAAATCAAAAAAGAAAAATCTCAATCAATTCTGATAAATAAAGAACTAATAGAAAGAGTTAAAAATTCTCTTCCTTTTGAATTAACTAAAGCCCAAAAGAAAACCTTGGATGAGATACTGAAAGACATGGAAAAACCTAATCCCATGAATAGATTATTACAGGGAGATGTCGGTTCGGGAAAAACCGCGGTTGCCGCCCTAGCTTCAATTAATTCGGTCAAAGCCAAAGCCCAAGTTGTCTTAATGGCTCCGACTGAGATATTAGTAAAACAACATTTTAAAACATTTTTCCAAATGCTAAAAAGTTTTAATCTGAATGTCGGATTGTTAACCGGAAAAGAAGATAAATATTATTCAAAAAAGCTTCATTCCGATACGATTGAAATATCCAGAAAAAAACTATTGGAAAAAGTTGAAGAAGGAGAAATTGATATTTTAATCGGAACCCAGGCTTTAATCGTCGGCAATAAAAAGAAAAAGGAAGAGCAAAAGGTAAAATTCAAAAATATGGGACTGGTGATTGTTGATGAACAACATCGCTTCGGAGTCAAACAAAGAGCCGCTCTTCAAAAGAACCGAGAAAAGATTCCTCATCTTTTATCCATGACCGCCACCCCTATTCCCCGAACCCTAGCCTTAACCGTCTGGGGAGATTTAGATTTATCAATTATTGATGAAATGCCGAAAAATAGAAAAAAGATTATCACCGAAATTGTTTCGGAAAAACAAAGAGCTAAAAAATACGAATTTATTAAAAAAGAAATTGAAAAAGGAGGCCAGGTTTTTGTTGTCTGTCCGAGAATAGAAGCGGAAGAGGAAGAAGTTAAAACTGTTAAAAAAGAATTTGATTATCTTTCCCGTGATGTTTTTCCTGAATTTAAATTGGCCATGCTTCACGGAAAAATGACTAGCAAAGAAAAAGACAAAACTATGAAAGATTTCCGCAGCAAGAAATACGACATCCTCGTTTCTACCTCCGTCATCGAGGTAGGAATCGATATTCCCAACGCCACCGTTATGATGATTGAAGGTAGTGATAGATTCGGTTTAGCACAATTACATCAATTTCGTGGCCGCGTCGGACGAGGAGAACAACAATCATACTGCTTGCTTTTTACCGACTCAAAAAGCAAAAAAACCAGAGAAAGATTAGAAGCAATGATTAAATATGACAGCGGATTTAAACTCGCTGAAATAGATCTTAAATTAAGGGGCCCAGGAGATTTCTTCGGGGTAAGACAATGGGGGTTGCCCGACTTCGCCATGTCCGCTTTAAAGGACATAAAGAGCGTAAACAAGGCTAGAGAAGCAGCAATAGAGATATTTCCTCAAATACAAAAATATCCCCTTTTAAAAAGGAGGTTGGAGGCGTTTGAAGAGAAGATTCATTTGGAATAACTATTTCCTTACCTTCGGCGTGACCCAAAATCCCATATATTTACCAAAAACCCAATGCATCTGAGCATGAAGGGCCGGTAAAGCACTGAAGAATATCATCACGAAAGGTATTAAAATCCATTCTAGGGCCATTAAAACATACTTAAAGCGTCCATAATTGACCGGTTTCGGAGGAAGCAATAACATGCTTACCCAGATAGAAATAATCAAACTCGACATGGTAATTGTCAGAATAACACTGGTTATTTTCGGTAAATTATACGACACCAATGACTGAGCAAACTCATTCCCTCCCAAGTACAAAGGCAGCCAACCGAGAGCAAAAATTAAAATTGAAGAAATAGCCCAAGAAACGTGTCCCTCAACCAATTCAAAACCCATTGAAAATTTCTTTTGGAAAGAAATCTTTTTGTCTTTCAAAGAAGCAAAAATAAAGAAAGGAACTTCCCCTACTCCGTAAGCCCATCTTTTTTGTTGTTTATAAACATTCTTTAATGTTTTAAAAAATGTCTCGGCACAATTAGCATCCATTGAAATCGGATAATACATCGGTTGAACTTTGTAATCTCCATCATATTCAAAAAAACATTGCCAAAAAATTCTTGAATCGTCAGAAACAACATTTCTCTGTTTGAATCCAACATCGTTCAAGGCTTTGAACGGCATTGAGTGTGAAGAAAAAGTAACCAACTTCTCCGGTCGCTCCTGATTCATGGTGTGCCAAAAAGTTGAAGAAAAAGAAAACACCCTAGACAAAGGAGGAGATTGCCAAACATTGTTCAAATACAATGGAATCGGTTGAAAACTGGTTCTTAGTGGTTTATCAACGGTTAAATAGTAATAAGTTAAACAGCTAAAATATTTAGGATAGACGCAAGCATCGATATCGAAAGAAGAAACAATGACGTTTTCGTAAGGAATACTCAAAGGATCAATAATCAATTCTTTAGCCTTTCGCGCTGCCCAAGCATCATTTGCTCCGTGACCGGCAATCTCCCCTTCCAAACCCATTGGATGGCAAGTAATTAATAATTTATAAAAACTGTTACCGTATTTTTCTTTAATCTTTAAAGCAATTTCTTTGGCGTTTTCTTTGTCCGCTTCTTCGCAAGCCAAAACAACAATCATTTTTTCTTTCAAATAATCGGTAGCTAAAAGACACTTAAAAGTTGACTCAACAATTTCAAGAGGTTCCCCGTACATCGGCAAAATTATCAAATGATAAATATCTTTCCAGGACGAAACATTGATTCCGTTTTTAGGAGCTCCTAAAATTTCTAATTTCTTAAGCCAATCTTCTTCTTCATTCTTTTTCATCTGAGAGTATCCTGTCTTCAAATAGAAAGCAAAATAAATGGTTCGGAGTAACCAATAAATATCAAAAACAATGATAAAAAAAGCCACCAACACCGGGAGCTTGTAAGAAAGTAAAACCGACAAAAATAATACTGAAAGGCTTAAAAGTCCGGTAAACATTTCCAAAAAACGGTACAGACCCCTCTCTTTCCTATCTTTCAAGTCTGCCGCTCTTCCTATTTTTAAATAGTATTTTTCTTCCATTGTGACCCCACAGGGAATCGAACCCTGATTACCAGATTGAAAATCTGGTGTCCTAACCGTTAGACGATGGGGCCAAAGATAGATTATATATATCAAAAAGAAGGCAAAAAGACAAGTTCTTGGCTTTAAAATTTAATAACTTCTCCGGGGTTAATAATTCCTTTTTCTTTAGACTCTTTAGAGTCTTCGATCTTCTCTTTTTTCGCTTCTTTGATAACTTCTCTCAATCCTTGAATATCTATTTTCTTTTTTGTCTTATTCGTATCAACAATCTCTGGTTTTATCACCCTCTCTACCCTTTTTTCTTTTTTAACAGGAACAAATTCTTTGGCGGTATCTTCAAGGCTTATAAACGGCAACTTTTCAAAATTACTCTTTGGTTTTTCTTCAATATTATTAGCATTACCATTACCATTGCCATTACTCTTTCCCAAACAAGACTTGCAATATACCGGACGCTTTCCATCTGGCTTAAAAGGAACCTTAACCTTCTTTTTGCATTTCTCGCATTCAGCATCAAATAATTCAGAAGCTGTTCTACCATTTGCCCTGACTTCAATTTTGGGCATATCTTCCACTCCGGCATATTTAGAAATCTTCTCTTCGACAAGTTTTCTATCTGTTCCGTATTTCTTTCTTGAGAACTCAATAATTTCTTTTTCAAAATCATAATCAGAAACAGCCGGTGGTAAAGTTTCAGCCGAAAAGGGCCTGGAAGTCAAACCATCAATCATTAACTTAACGTAAATATTCTGTTTAGGAAGATTCACTAAATCGTGAGTATAGAATTCGGGAGAAAATTCTTTTTCCAAAAACTCCCCGTCTTCGGCTCCGACTCTGAATAAAATCATTGTTCCCACGTTTCCAAAAACAGCATCTCTTACCTTTTCCTCCATTTGATTAATGTATTGATGAGCTAAAACTAAAGACAATCTATACTTTCTGGCTTCTGATAAAATGCTGGCGAAAGAATCAGTTGAAAAGTTTTGGAATTCATCAATATATAAGATAAAATCGTTTCTGTCTTTTTCAGGAGTGTCTACTCTCGACATCGCTGCTAACTGCAGTTTGGTTACCAATAAGGCTCCCAATAATCTTGAAGAATCCTCTCCCACTCTTCCTTTAGAAAGATTCATAATCAGAATCTTTTTCTCATCCATTATTTTTCTGATGTCTATCGTTGATTTTTCTTGTCCGATAATATTTCTAATCAAAGGAGAAGAAATAAATTGTCCAATTTTGTTTTGAATGGCTGCGGTCGCTTCTATTTCGTACCTCTGACTATAGCGGGCAAACTCTTTAACCCAGAAAGCCTTAACCACTGAATCTTTAACATTTTCCAATATTTCATTTCTCCATTCCACATCGGCTAATAATCTATTGATACCCAACAAGGTTGAACCCGGAGTTTCAAGTAAAGCTAAAATAGCATTATTCAAAATGTATTCCATTCTCGAAGACCAAACGTCCGGCCAAATCTTTTTAAAGACTCCCATCATTCCCCCAGCGATTAAGTGTCTGTATTCGGCATCAACATTTTCCATGATATTAAAAGCAATCGGAGTATCCACATCAGCGGGATTAAAATATACCACATCCTTTATTCTTTCCTCAGGGATAAACTTAAGAATTTCTTCCGACGCTTCTCCGTGCGGATCGACAAAACCAACGCCATTGCCGTTCTTAATGTCTTGAATCACCATGTTTTTCAAAAGTTCGGTCTTACCCATACCGGTCTTTCCGACAACATAGATATGACGCCTTCGATCATCCGTTTTGATTCCGAATCTTTTTCTTTCTCCCCTGAAGGTCGTCTGACCGAAAAATATGATTTCTTGTTTTTCCATAATATTATTCTACTGGTAACGTCGAGGGAGGTGCTCCCTTCTTCATTTCTACTCTCTTTAGGGCTGAAGTCGGTACAGCCGCACCCGGGAAATGCCATAGAGTGGCCAATTCTTCACTATTTAAAAAGTATGTCGCTCCTTCTACAGAAAAAGGATCGAAAGCCGGATCTCTGGTTCTGTAATTTTCGATTAGATCTCTTTTTCTTAGATACAATCTTCGGGCGGTAAAAATATCGGGCGACTGAATTTTAGTTGTCGTCATTCCCCACGGTTTCATATTATTAAGGTTCTGAGTTCCGAATTGAGCAAAAAAACTGACTCCGAATCCTTTCGCTCCGCCGAAGAAAACTTTTCTTTCGGCAACGTAAACATATTTAATAAAAGAAAGGAAGCAATGTTTTGATTTTTTTCTTTCAATAGCCGTAACAATATCTCTTTCACCGGATGTTAATTTCATTTCCGGCGGCAAAACAGTTTCTTCTTTCTTTTCTTCCGTGGGTATTTCTCCATGGATTAAAAGATAAAAGAAATCTGACAATAAGCTTCTTCCCTCTTTTTTTTCCGGTCTCTTAACTAATTTATCAACTTCTTTTTTCGCTCTCTCAAAAAGAGAAGATTCTTTAGGCCCTCTCGGTTGAGCAAATATTTGTATCCAAATCTGCTCTCCTTTTGACATTCTTGATATTACTTCAAATAAAGAAGCCAAAGGATCGATTCTTTTTTCTTCTTTCGAAACCTCTGGTTTTTCTTCAAAAAACTGCTCGTAGGTTCTAATCGGATAAACATCTGATTTTATTAATTCAAAATCCGTTCCCCACATATCCCAATCTTGATTAGGAATGTCCATCGGAACTTGTTTGGTATAATCAGGAACTTCAACAATTTCTACTTCTGGGTATTGAGCATAGATAGATGACTCAATCAATTTTCTGTTACTTGAAGGAATCCTAACGTACAGATGCGGAACTCCGTCAATTCCCGCTATTTCAAAAGAAGCGCCCAAGATCACCTTTCCTTCAAAATGTTCAGCTCTCCAATCCTTGGGCGGATCGTAAGAACCCCAAATAGAATTGAAGACATTTTCCATGGCTCTTAATGGCCTAAGAATTTCCTGAGGTATCCTGATTTCCAAAACTACCGGTTTTCTTATTTTATCACCGGCCCATTTATTGCTTATAAACAACTTATAAGTAAATTTTAATTTTTTAAACAAATAAAATGGAACGACTGTCCACCAAAATTGAAAGATTAGAGCTTTTAGTGCCAAAAGATAAGGGAAAATAATTTTCCAGAACGCGGAAAATGCTTCAATTATAAACACTATTTCTGCTGGCATTAATTAATTTTAAACTTATGCTTCGCGAACCTTGTACTTTCCTTCCCCATCTCTGGTGAAGAATTTTTTGTTTTGTAGATTAAGAAGAATTGTTGATTCTTTAACCATTCTTTGCTGCAATACAGACTGAACTATAGTCTCCTTGGACATTGATTGTTCTGAGCTGTTTAAAACCTGATAAATAACATCTTTAACTTGTCCCGGATTATATCCCCAATCTTTCAAAGCGTAATATCCCCTACCAACCAAAACAAAGTCCTGGTTTCTAATTAATTCATTGTGCACTGTTTGAGGATGTAATTTTTTAGCTCTATTAGATCTGCCAATCAAAGATTCGTTTAATCCAAAAATCATATCAGCAATTTCTTTGAAGTGTAACGGCTTTTCACTCTTCTTTAAAATCAACTTAATTTTATCTTTTACTGTTCTGGGATTAACTTCTGGCCATGACTTTAGTCCGAGCTTATTTCCGTCTATTGTTTTCAAAATATCTTTTGATATTTCTAAATATGAACAAAAAGCTTCTTCATTGGCCTTTCCTCCATTTTCTTTATATTTCAAAAATAATGTTTTTATCGTTTCGGGAGCACCAACTTCTTTTAATTGTTTAATAAAATCAGCGGCAATCTTTTTAGACGAAGAAATCAAATCTTTATTGGTTGTCCAAAAAGAATAAAAATTGTCATCTTCTTTTTCTTTAACAAGAGTATCTGCCAAAGAAAGCAAAAACAAGATATAATTCTTATCCTCGTTTGAACCGATTTCTTCCAATAGTTTTTCTTCCTTTTTTACTCCTCCGGCAACATCTATTTTCTTTTCAAAGAAGGTTTTAATCTTCTTGAATTCATCCTTAATTTCAGGATTGTCCAAAAACTTCTTTGCTCTTCTTACTCCATCAACTTCAATCTGTCTTACCCTTTCTCTGGTGATGTTATAGCTTTTACCGATGGCTTCCAAGGTTTCCGGCTTTCCCGATTTTCCTAACGAAAATCTGCGAGAAATAACGGTTCTTGTCCTATCTGGAAGGTTTTTCAATATATTTTGTGTTATTTTTTTGCAGTCAAATTCCATAGTATTTAACTTATAACATTTAATATGAAAACTGTCAATAACCTTATTTGCCTGCCCTTTTTTGTCTTAGGTTATTCCAAGAAACCAAGACTGGACTGGCCAAAAATGTTGAAGAAAAAGTACCGGCGATAATTCCAACTCCCATCAAAATAGTGAAATATTTCAAACTTTCTTCATCGCCAAAGAAGTAGTACAAAACACACAAAGCAACCATTATCGATAATGATGTGTTAATACATCTGGCAAATGTCTCGTTTAAGCTCCTATTAACGATTTCTTCATAAGAAGACTTCCTGTCTTTTGTTAGATTCTCTCTAATTCTGTCAAAAACAACCACCGTATTATTAATACAACTTCCGACGATGGTTAATAAAGCGGTAATAACCGGAATAGTCAATTGTGCTCCGTATAAATGACCCAATAAGGCTAAAACTCCCAAAGGAATGATAACATCGTGGAAAAGCATCAAAGTAGAAGATAATCCGTACTGGAATGAAGTAATTGGCTTGGAAACATTTCTAAAAGCAATAGCGATATAGAAAAGCATGGCAATCAAAGCAACAACAGCAACCACGATCGTCTTGTCTCTTAACTCCTTTCCGATAAGAGGACTAATGGTTTCACTGCTGATTGATTTCTCGTCTATCTCCCCTGTTTCCTTAATCTTAGAAATAATATTATTGTAGACTTCTTGAGAAATATCTTTCTTACTGATCTTCAAAGCGATTCCATTATTTCCCATCGGCTGAATTTGAACATTCTTAGTTTCTTCAATTCCGCTCAAAGCATTTTGAATTACCGATATTTCCGGTCGGGCATTCTTGTAATCAAACTGAAGCAAGCTTCCTCCTTCAAAGTCTATACCCACCTTTAAACCGTAAGCAAATAAAGCATAGATACTTAGGACGACAGCAACTATTGCGATTACAAAATATAATTTTGAATATTTTAAAAAATTCATATTTTTATTTCCATAACAATTTAATCTTTCCTATCTTCCCTAAAGCAATAAACTCTAAAAATATTCTTGAAACCACCATTGAAGAAAATAGGTTCAATAAAATACCTAAAATCAAAGCAAAGGCAAAGGCTTTAATAAAGCTTGTTCCCAAGAAATAAAGAATCATCATAACAATCAAGGCGGTAAAGTGCCCGTCTCTAATTGACGGCCAAGCACGATTACATCCTTCAACGATACTGGTCATTACATCTTTTCCGGCTTTCAATTCTTCTTTCATTCTTGAGAAAATCAAAATATTGGCATCAACCGCCATACCGATCGACAGAATTAAACCACCAATACCGGCTAAAGTTAGTGTTACCGGAATTAATTTAATTAAAGCTAAAATTATCAAACAATAAACAATTAAAGCGAAAGAAGCTATCAATCCTGGCAAATGATAAAATACTATTAAGAAAATAATGATACCGATAATACTGTAAATCCCAGCTTGAACTGATTTATTCAAAGAAATCTCTCCCAATGTTGGTCCAATCTTTTTCTGAACAATAGGATCACCTAATGGAACCGGTAAAGCTCCTTGATTCAATCTCTGAACTAAGGTCTTCGCTTCTTTTATATCTGTCTGTCCGGTAATGATTGCCTCTCCCCCGCTAATCTTGTTCTCTACTTTGGGAGCATATAAATCTGAACCGTCTATTTTTCCATCACCATTAGTATCAACGATTGATGCCTCGTCTAAGGTGATAGGCATTGTTTTACCGATATTTCTTTCAGTGATAGTTTCAAATATTTTTGCTCCCTCATCGTCAAATTTCAATTCAATAATCGGAGCATAAGTTGTTTGATCAAAATTCAAAGTAGCTTTCTTCAAATACTTTCCGGTTAATTCCGTTTTTTTATAAGGATTTTCAAAAGCAACCTGCCAGTCGGCAACTTTTTGTATTTCTTCAAGAGTAGTTAAATCTTTTATCTCTTGTCTCTTGGCATTAATTTTTTCTATCTCTTCCTGAGATTTTTCTTCCCAGAATTCCAATAATGGAGTTTCTCCAATCCAGGCAATCGCCTCATCAACCGATTCTACTCCCGGCAAATCAACAGCAATTCTGTCTGTTCCGTAAACCTGAACCACCGGTTCAGTTACTCCGAAGATATTAACTCTTCTTTCAATTACATCTCTCAATCCTTCCATGACGGTAGACTTGTCTTGGTCTCCAATCTGACTCAAATCAGCCTGGTATTCCAAATGAACTCCCCCTTTTAAATCTAAACCTAATTTAAATTCGGTTTGAGGAAAGTGCCATATCTTCCAGTTATACTTAGAATTGATATTATCAATCATTTGATTATATCCGTTCGGATAACAAAAAATCCCGGCAACTAGGGCCAAGGCCAATATCGAAATTAAGGAAATTACTATGTTTTTATTGTTCATAATCGTTAAAAGTATAGTTATAATATAAACTTAAAAATCTTTTTAGTCAACTCGGTTTGCGAAAATGTCTTTTATCGTTTACAATCTAGACAATAGTCCAAATAATGTCAAATATGATCATTCTCGCCATTGAAACAAGCTGTGACGACACCGCCATCAGCGTCATCAAAACTACCGCCTCGGCTCTAAAGAAAAAACAGCCATTTTTCAATGATTTTGAAATACTTTCCGACTACGTCTCTTCGCAAACAAAGATCCACGCAGAATACGGCGGAGTGTTTCCCGCTGTCGCCAAAAGAGAACATCAAAAACACCTTACTCCCCTTTTAATCAAAGCTTTAAAGAATTCTGGATTGTTAAAAAAGAATAAAAAATCCATTGATGCTAAAAAACTTTTAAAGATACAAAAAATTCTTGAAAGGAATCAAGACATTTTTAATGATATTAAGGAATTCTTAAAGGAATATGAAATTCCGGAAATAAACAAAATTGCGGTAACGATTGGCCCCGGCCTTGAACCCTGTCTCTATACCGGCATTAATTTTGCCCGAGCCCTGTCACTCTATTGGAATGCTCCGCTCGTTTCAGTTAATCATCTTGAAGGACATATTCTTGCTAATTGGCTTTCTCCGATTGAAAAGATTATTTTCCCCGCCACCGCTTTGGTTGTTTCGGGCGGAAATACACAAATTATTAATATTGACGAGATTGGAAAATACAAACTTATCGGAGAGACTAGAGATGATGCCGCCGGAGAATGCTTTGACAAGACAGCCAGAATATTAGGATTGGGATATCCGGGAGGACCAAGTATTGCCAAAGAAGCAAAGAAATTCAAAAACAAAAAATTCAACATTTCCCTTCCCCGACCGATGAAATATGACAAAAATTATGATTTCAGTTTTTCCGGATTGAAAACTGCCGTTCTTTACGATTTCAAAAAAAGAACCGATGAAGAAAGAAAATCAAAAGAGTATATTGTAGAAATGTGCTATCAAATCGAAAAGTCAATCATTGATGTTTTAGTTTTTAAAACAATGAAGGTAAATGAAGGATCAAAAACAAAAACCATACTGCTTGGCGGAGGAGTTTCGGCTAATAAAGAATTGATCAAGGAATTCAAAAAACAGTGCAAGATTAAGAAGATAAAATTTGTATCTCCCCTACCCAGGTTCTCCGGAGACAATGCTTCAATGATTGCTTTAACGGCCCTGTTTTCTTCAAACGCCAAAAAAACATCTTGGCAAAAAATAAAACCTAATTCTAATTTAAAAATAAATGGATAATAATATTTTAATCAATCTATTATTCGCCGTTATTCCGGGAATTATCTGGTTGCTTTTCTTTCTCAGAAAAGATAATCTTCCCGAACCAAAAAAACAAATATTAAAAGTTTTCTTGGCCGGAGCAGTTGCGGCTATTCCAATCGCTTTGGTCGAAATATGGCTTTTAAACGAACTATCGACATTAAATCTATCATTTAAAGCTTACAGCATTATCAAAGGATTATTTGTTATCGGCTTAACCGAAGAGGTTTTTAAATATGTAGCGGTCAGATATTCAATACTTAACAGTTCTCATATTGATGAACCAATTGATATTCCGCTATACATGATTATCGGAGCCCTGGGATTCGCCACTGCCGAAAATGCATTATTCTTTTGCACTCAAGAATTCTTAATACTTAACGATCCTTTGATTCTTTCTTTTACCAGATTTATCGGTGCCACCCTTCTTCATGCTTTAGCCTCGGGAACAATCGGATTATTTTTAGTTCTGTCTTTCCGCTATATAAGATTCCGTCATTTTTTTGTCGCCACTGGTTTTATAATTGCAATTTGCGCTCACGCCTTCTTTAACTTTTTCTTAGAATCGTCTATAATAAAGGAAACAATATCTGAGGTAGGATATTCATCTTCCCTTTATGCCCTAGCAATTGTTTATCTACTTTTCTTATTTCTATCAATCTGTTTAAAACAAATTAAAAAATTAAAGGGCGTTTGTAAAATATAAAATATGGCAAAGAAAAACGAAGAAACTAAAATAGAAGAAAAAAAGAATTGGGACGGACCGAGCGGCCAATTGGTTGTCGATGTTTACGAAACAGAAAAAGAATTAATTATTCAATCAGCCATTGCCGGAATCAAAACCGAACAAATAGATATTTCTCTTGAAAACGACATTCTAATTATTAAAGGAGAAAGAAACAATCCCAGCAAAGATAAAGGACAAAGATATTTCCTCAAAGAATGCTACTGGGGACCGTTTTCCAAAGAAATAATCCTTCCCCGAGAGATAGACACCAGTCGGATAGATGCCAAGGTAAAAGAAGGAATATTAACGGTAAGAATGCAAAAAATAGAAAGAGCCAAGAACAAAAAAATATCCATCGAAGAATAACAAAATCCACCTAAATTAGGTGGATTTTAATTATGTGTGTGCCGAGGGAGGGATTTGAACCCTCACGCCTTGCGGTATATGCTCCTAAGGCATACGCGTCTGCCAGTTCCGCCACCTCGGCAAATAAAACACCTACCTTTTGTGTATACCAAAAAAGAGGTAGGTGTCAATAAGCTGTGTTAAAAACTAAACCCCGATAATCATTTTTACTGCCGGAGGAATGGCTCTTGAAAATAGAGCTACGGCAATACCAACTGCGGCAAAAAGTATAAGCTGTCTTGCTTTTGTCACAGAATCGGTGTTTCCCTGAGAAGTTGTGAATAATACGGCTCCGTAAATAATCATCAAAGAAGATACGGCCATTAGAACTACAAAAACCCAATCGGTAATATTGTAAATTCCATTCAATAAGCAACACATTCCACAATCACCGTCTTCATACAAACAATAAGTTGCGTTGTTTACAGTGGTTGTCTCACAGTTCAAACTGGAAGGAAGTCTGCTCATTCTTGTAATTTTACAACCATCCAAGCCTGTTTCTGCAGCAGAAACAAAGTTTACTCCAAAGAAAGATACTACGATCGCACACATCATCAGGGCTAATATTTTTTTCTTCATAATCATATTTTTTACTTTTTATCCGACCTTTAGGTTGTTTACTTAGCTACTAAACCACTAACTATACTTATCATTCCCTTAGCCATTAATATAACAATTAATCCGATTGTTGTCGACATAATAATATTTTTGGCTGTCTTTACTCTCTCTACATTTCCCGCATCACTCATCCATAAGAATCCTCCCACAATATACATTAAAGTTGCTAATCCTATAGAAATACTGACTATCCAATCCGTAATATTTTCTATAGTATCCGTTACCGCATCAGCCGAAGCAAGATAAGGAACGAGTATTAATCCCATTAAAATAACGGGAATAATAAGATATTGTTTTTTCATATTTATTAATTAATTTTAATCTAAAATTATTTTACCACTAAATCCTTAAAAACGCCAACAAGGGACGAGGCTAAGAGCGCCAACATGAATCCCAATGCAGCATAAAGAATGATTTTCTTTGCTTGACTAATCTTACTTGTATCCCCCGCCGCAGTCATATAAGTAAAACCTCCATAAACGATAACTAAAGGAGCTAAGACCATGGCAATATCTAAAATCCATTTAACTACCATATCAACTAATTCAGTAAAGTTTTTGGCTCCAATTGGATTCGTTATTACTCCAGTAGAAGAAGAATCGGGAGTCGGGTCAGGAGTTGGGTCTGGTGTCGGGTCAGGAGTTGGGTCTGGTGTCGGGTCAGGAGTTGGGTCTGGTGTCGGGTCCGGAGTCGGGTCCGGTGTCGGGTCCGGAGTTGGATCAGGAGTTGGATTTACAAGATTACCATTACAATCATAACCTGCAGATGGAATTATTGCCTGATTATTCGGACAATAACACATGCCCCATTTCACCGTTCCACCGACATCTCCACAAGTTAAAGAAAAATTTGTTGCAAAAACAAACAAAGGAAAGATAAATAAAAAACCAAAAACAATTAAAAGTATTTTTTTCATATTTTTCTTAAAATTAAACCCCAATGAAAATTACCAGCTTTAAATTCTTTTTCCGAATTTAATCCGACCCTTTCTGCTAATTCTTTAACGTCCTCAATTGAAACTCTCCCCTCTTTTGAGCCCAAGGGAGCGTCTACTTCCCAATCAACGATTAATATCATTCCATTCTTTTTCAATAATCTTTTGCCTTCTTCTAAAACTTTTTCTTTGTCTCCCACCTGAAATAAAAGATTCGTCATTAAAACTAAATCGAAATATTCATCGGGCAACTTCAATCCTTTTTCTATATCACCGACTACCGTCTTAATATTAAAAATCTTCTCCGAAGATATCTTTCCGTTTAAAGCCGAAATCGCGGTATCTAAGATATCTACCGCATAAATCATTCCAGACTTTATTTCTTTGGCCAAAGGTATCACCCATCCACCGGAGCCGCAACCTAAATCACAGGCAACCATGTCTTCTCTTAAAGAAATATTCTTAAGAATCTGTTGTGGATTTAAGAACCCTTCGTTCATATAAGAATATTGTATAAGATATTTTAATAAATGTAAATTATTCAGCCTCGACTTCTTCGATAACACAGGCCGCTGAAGCCACTTTGTCTCCCGGCTTCATTTTCATTATCTTAACTCCTTGAGTATCTCTTCCTAATTTAGGAATACTTGAAATCTTAGTTCTGATCACTTGTCCTTTTTGAGAAATAACAATTAAATCGGCTTGATCGGCAATAACTTCAATTTTAGCTAATTGTCCGGTCTTAACTGTAATGTGAGCAATTTTAACTCCGGAACCACCTCTGCCCTGAGTCTTGTATTCGGAAACCAAAGTTCTCTTTCCGAATCCGTTGTCGGTTAAAACCAATAAATAATCTTTGTCTTTTATTCTTTCTTTTTTAACAATTTCCATTCCGATAACTTCGTCTCCTTTCTTTAATCTGATTCCCCTGATACCCGAAGCCGGTCTGCCCATTTGTCTAACTTCTTTTTCGGCAAAACGAATTGATTGACCATTCTTAGTGGCTAAAATTATTTCATCACCGTCGGCAATCTTTTTAACATTACATAAAACATCATCCGGCTTTAATTTAATCGCAATCAATCCTCCGCGTCTTACGTTTTCAAAATCTTTCAAAGGAGTTTTCTTGATTACTCCGTTCTTAGTCACCATTATTAAATATTTAATCTTTTCCTCCTTGTCTTTTTTGTCTATTGGTAAAACCGAAAGAACCTTGTCTGAAGTTGATACTTCAAGGAAATTCATCAAACCTCGGCCTCGATTCGCTCTCTGGCCCTCTGGAACCTCGTATACCTTCGTTTGGAAGACTTTTCCCGAGTCGGTAAAGAAGAACAGCGAATCGTGAGTTTTAGCTGAGAAAAAGTGGCAAACGGCGTCATCCTCCATGGTTTTCATTCCGAGCATTCCCTGTCCTCCCCTGTTCTGCTTCTTGTATTCAGAAGGATTGATTCTCTTAATATAGCCACCGGCCGTTAAGGTAACAATTGTATCTTCCAAAGGAACCAAATCTTCTTCAGAAATTGTTTCTGGAGAGTGCGCCACAATCTGAGTTTTTCTTTCATCGCCGAATAATTCCATTTCTTTTTCAATCTCTGCTTTCATCACTTTCTTCTGTTCAGCTTTGCTTTCTAGTATTTTTGCTAAAAATTTAATTTGCTTTAATATTTCAGCCAACTCGTCTTCTATTTTCTGTTTTTCCAATTTAGCTAATTGATGCAACCTAATTTCAACCACCGCTTCGGCCTGAATCATTGTTAACTTAAATTCTTTAACCAAATTCTGCTTGGCCTCTTCTTTGTCTTTTGATTTTCTGATTGTTTTAATTACGGCTTCAACATGATCTAAAGCTTTAGAAATACCTTCTAAAATGTGGGCTCTTTCTTTGGCTCTTTTGAGATCGAATTGAGCTCTTCTTACCACTACTTCCTGTTTGTGATTCAAATATAATTCCAAAACATCCTTCAAGCTCAAAACTCTTGGTTCGATTCCATTAACCAAGGCCAACATATTCAAATGATACATTCTTTGAACGTCGGTATATTTGTATAGAATGTTTAAAATTTTCTTCGGCGCAACTCCTTTCTGTAAATCAAGCACGATTCTCATTCCATCCTTATCGGATTCATCTCTAAGGTCTTTCACTCCCTCCATTCTCTTCTCGTGAACTAGATTAGCTATTTGAACAATTAAAACCGACTTATCAACCTGATAAGGAATTTCTGAAATTACCAATTGATATCCTTTTTCTCTTTCGACAATATCAATCTTTCCACGAGCCAAGAATGATCCTTTGCCTTGTGAATAAGCAGAGAGAATATCTTTCTTGTTGTATATGATTCCGGCGGTAGGAAAATCAGGTCCCTTAACAAATTGGAACAAATCTTCAGTTTCGGCTTTGGGATTATCGATTAAATAGATTAAAGCTCCACAAACCTCTCTTAAATTATGAGGAGGAATGTTAGTCGCCATACCAACTGCGATACCGGTCGAACCGTTCAATAACAAATTAGGCAAAGGACACGGCAAAACCATCGGCTCTTTTCTGGTCGTATCATAGTTATCACTCCAATTAACAGTTTCCCTATCAATATCCTGTAATAATTCTTCTCCTATTTTTGATAGCTTACATTCAGTATACCTCTGAGCAGCGGGAGGATCTCCTTCAATTGAACCGAAATTTCCCTGACCTCTAATCAATGGATAGCGAAGTGAAAATTCTTGAGCCATTCTAACAACAGCTCCGTAGATGGAACTGTCTCCGTGCGGATGGTATTTTCCCATGACTTCTCCGGTAACTGCCGCTGATTTTCTAAATTTAGCGTCAGACCTCGCGCCCATATCATACATGGCGTAAAGAATTCTTCGTTGGACCGGTTTCAAACCATCTCGAACGTCTGGTAAAGCTCTTGAAACTATAACCGACATTGCATAGTCGATATAGTTTTCCTTCATTTTTTGAGAAATCTCTACTTCTTCGACGCTTCCCAGTATTATATTAGTTTCTTTTTCTTCTTTTTTTACCATTTTACTTTTCCTCTAATATTACTATTTCAGCTTTTTCTCCGGCTGACATATTTTTCTTCTGAATGCTTAATTTTTCTTGAGATTCTTTTTCCTTCTCCCCCATTGCTTTCAAAAAAGGCCTTAATCCTTTTTCCGGCTTTTTACTATCATAGCACATCGGAATTACAATTGCAGGTTCGATTCGGGCAACAATTTTAGCGGCTTCGGCATAACTAATTGTCTTATCTCCGTCTACCGGAATAATCAAAATATCCACTGTTCCCATTTCTTTAATCTGTTCTTCAGAAAGATCTCCTTCTCCAAAGTATCCGAAATGAGCAATTCTCACATCTTCTACTTCGATCATATAAATAATGTTTCTCTGCTTTTTATCCACCTGAAAAGATTGAACTCCTTGAATAAAGACTCCTTTTCTTTCAAATTCTCCGCATGAGGAAATAACGAACTGTCCGTCCGTTTCAAATCCATTCTCTTTAGAATGGGTTTCGAGTATAATATCAGCCTTGGCAGACTTTTTCCCCTCTTTGGGGTCAACAATAGTCAAAACATTGTCTTTGTCCTTAGAAACGCTCGCTATTTCGAAACAAGTATCTCCGTGCCAAGTTATTTTCATGTTTTATTAAAATAATATTAATCTTATTGGAGCGGGCGAGCAGAATCGAACTGCCGTCTCGACCTTGGCAAGGTCGCATAATAGCCACTATACGACGCCCGCATCTGAATTTTTCAATCTGTGCCGAGGTCCGGAATCGAACCGGAATCTAATGTTTTTCAGACATTCGCCGTGACCGACTTGGCTACCTCGGCATATCGGTGGGCGATAGAGGACTCGAACCTCTAACCCCTTCGGTGTAAACGAAGTGCTCTACCAATTGAGCTAATCGCCCGTTATACATCTATGTGGGCGGGGCGGGACTTGAACCCGCACGGGAATAATCCCCTATGCACCTCAAGCATAGATGTCTGCCAATTTCATCACTCGCCCCTATTCTGCAATTTCTTTCCTTTCTTTGGTTTTCAATTTTGCCTTTCTTCCTTTTGCAGTTCTTAAATAGTAAAGCTTTGATTTTCTTGTCTTTCCGCTTCTTTCAATTTCTATTTTTTCAATCGAAGGAGAATGTATCGGGAAAATCTTTTCTACACCGACTCCGTCGATAACCTTTCTGACGGTGATAGTGGCAGAAACTCCTTTGCCATGTTTTCTGGCTAAAACCTGACCTTCAAAAATCTGAATTCTTTCCTTGGTCTTTCCATCTTTGATTTCTTTAATCTTTTGATGAACCTTAATCATATCTCCGGCCTTAACGTCGGGTAAATCACCTTTCAAATTAGCCTCAATAATACCCTTTTCTTCTAAGGGTTCTTTTACTTCTTCTACCGCTTCCGTTGCAACCGTTTCGGGCTTAACTTCGGCAATGTTTTCTTCTTTTTGTGTTTCTTCTGCCATATATTTACTTTATCTTAATTAACTTGGTGGGCGTATCCTGACTCGAACAGGAGGCCTTTACGATGTCAACGTAACGCTCTAACCAACTGAGCTATACGCCCCTTTAGGTTTAAAGAGCTCCTTTATATCTTAGGCGATTTAAGGCTTTTCGTCAACAAAAACAAATTAACAGAAAAAGGATAAATTGTCTATATAAAACCATCTGTGCGCATGGATGGACTCGAACCATCGACCCCCCACTTATAAGGCGGGTGCTCTAACCGACTGAGCTACATGCGCAAAAACTTACCATTCTTTTATATAATAATCACCAATTGATTTCAAGGCCATAAGCACCCTTTCTGAGAGTCTTGCATCTCCTATGCCTAAATTACATGTACCATGTCCAAAGCCTCCCTTATGATTTATCTTACTAAATAAATTATCTTTAATGTAGGGCTTAATAAATTGCTGCTTATCTAATTTTAATATTTTTGACCAAAAATCTACCTCCTCACCAATAATCATGTCACTATATAATTGTAATTGAACTTTCATTTTATCTCTCGAAACATCTAATGATTTTTCGAGCCAATAAATAAAAAATTTAATCATTGCTGGATCTGTATTAGAAATTGTAAGCTTATTAGCGGTCTGACTTTTCGCTCCCTCTCCCCAATAAAGAAAAAGTCCAGCAAGATATAGTTCTCTTTTATTTATAGGAAATAATTTGGACTTTTCTTCGCAATAAAAAATATTTAATCTCGCTTCTTTTTTTCTCTTCATTGTTTCGCGAAATCTTTCAATTTTTTGTTCATTATTCCTTAGCTCTCTAATTCTTTCTTCCGAAAGAGGATAATCTTTAAGCCAATTACTTAATGTGCTTTTACTCAACCCTAAAGCTTCTTTAATTTGGCCATAACTCAAACCTCTTTTTCTCATTTCAAGAGCTTCTTGTTTTTCTTTTCTTCTTGCCATAGTTGAACCGTTGAAGTTATATTATAATAATATATTTCTTAAGTTCATTTTATCACGAGACAAAAAGGCACACAAGATTATTTTCCTATCAATTCCTCAAATTCCTCTCTTTCGATAGTCTCCTTCTCAATCAATCTCTTCGCTATCTTTTCTAACACATTTTTATTTTCTTGCAATATCTTCTCGGCCTCTTTTTCGGCCTCAACTATTATCCTTTCAACCTCTTTATCTATCTGTAAGGCAACTTCGTCGGAATAATTCTTGCTTTCGGTCTCTCCGCCTAAGAACACTTCCCTTTCTCTATCTCCGAAAACAATCGGACCCAATTTGGACATTCCGTATTTCTTAACAATGTTTCTGGCAATAATAGAAGCTTTATTCAAATCATCGGATGCTCCGGTAGTCATATCGCCGAAAATCATCTTCTCTGAACAGTATCCTCCTAATAGTACTGCAATTTCTGCTTCAAATTCTTTTTTGGTTCGAAGCATTCTTTCTTCTCGAGAAACCTTCAAAGTGTATCCGGCCGCCATTCCCCTGCCGATAATCGATATCTTTCTAACCGGTTCGGCATCGTGAACCTTACTTCCGATTAAAGCATGTCCGGCTTCGTGATAAGCGGTAATCTGTTTTTCCTTATCGGTCATGACATGACTTTTTCTTTCCGGTCCAAGTAGAACCTTTTCGATTGATATTAACAAGTCGTCCTGCATTACCTGCTTTTGTTCTTTTTTAGCGGCTAAGATTGCTGCTTCATTAAATACGTTCTCTAAATCAGCTCCCGAAAAACCCGGAGTTCTTTCCGCCACTTCTCGAAGTTTAACATTTTCCGCCAAAGGCTTACCACGGGAATGAATATTTAAAATATCCTCTCTCTCTTTAATGTCAGGCAAATTAATTACCACTTTTCGATCAAATCTGCCCGGTCTTAATAAAGCAGGATCCAAAACATCTGGTCGGTTAGTTGCCGCCAAAACAATAATTTTATCATTCTTTTCAAATCCATCCATCTCGGTCAATAATTGATTCAAGGTCTGTTCTCTTTCTTCGTGACCTCCGGTTATGGCCGGACCACGTGATTTACCAATACTATCTAGCTCATCAATGAAAACAAGACAAGGCTGTTGTTTCTTCGCAGCCGCAAACAAACTTCTTACTCTGCCCGAACCGACTCCCACAAACATTTCAACAAAAGATGAACCGGCAACTGAAAAGAAAGGAACATTACTCTCCCCCGCTACTGCTCTTGCTAATAATGTTTTTCCGCAACCGGCCGGACCGACTAATAAAACACCTTTGGGAATTCTCGCTCCCATTTTTAAATATTTCTGAGGATTCTTTAAAAAATCAACGATTTCTTCCAATTCCTGTTTTTCTTCTGTTAACCCGGCAACATCCTTAAAAGTTATTTTGTCCTTAGGATGTCCTTCGGCGCCGAATAGCTTAACCTTGGCTTTAGTAAAATCAAAACTTTGAGCCGCTCCCGCTTTGGCATTCTTAAAAATCATAAAGAAAAAGACACCGAATAAAACTAACGGAAAAACCACCATAATCAAAAATGTTCCGACCCAGTCCCATGAAGTGTTGGGCTCCTCAAAAACAAAAGAAACGGCTTTTAATTTTTCCTGAGTCGCACCGTAATTAATTAAAGCCTGGCCCAATGTATCCCCCGCTTCTTTTTTGCTGGTAGCTTTATTTCCATCAAGGTATTCAATGGAAATGTCATTATTTAATATTTTAATCTCCTTCACTTTTCCGTTGTTTACATCGGAAGACAATTGAGTAATTGAAATATTGCTAATAGTTTCCTTGGGAACATTAAAGAAACCGAAAACGATTCCGAGTATCAAAAAAACTATAACAACTAAAAAGAGATTTTTAAGGAGACCTTTAATAGGGCTCTTTTTCATATTGTTTTTATTTTATTCTTAAAGACATCCAATGTCTTTGAGGCTGGAAGCTTAATATCTGGAATTCGTATTCCTTGTTTAATTCAAGCTTTTCTTTCATTTTTGGTTCAGAACCAAATTCTGAAATATGTATTAGTCCTTGTATTTTAGTATCAGAGTCTTTTGAATTACTATCAACCATTTGAATGAAAGCTCCAAAAGGATTGAATCTAACAACTAAACCTTTGATAACATCTCCTGTTTTGTAATTTAAATTCTGCCAAGGATCTTTCTTCAAATTCTTGATAGATAAAGAAACTCTACCTTGTGAAATATCGATAACCTGGGCTTTAACATCCTGACCGACTTCAACTACTTGGGCCGGATCTTCAATTAATTGCCAATCTAATTCAGAAATATGTACCAATCCTTCCAAGGGTGAATCTTCTGGGCTGGCATCAGGAAGATTGAATTTGATAAAGGCTCCGAAATTAACAATTCCTGAAACCTTTCCTTCAACAACGTCCCCTACCTTTAATGATTTAATGGCTTTCTGTAGTGTTTCGCTTTCTTTTGATTCTTCGGTCAAAATAATCTGTCCAGCTTTTTCATCAAAGTCTAAAATCTTAACTTTAATATCCTGGCCGATAAATGACTGTAGTTTTCTCAAAATCTTTGACTTGTCTCCTTCTGGAACTCTGGGATAATTATCGGGAGATAATTGAGAGGTCGGCAAGAAAGCAGGAATACCGGCAACTTCGGTAATAAGACCTCCTTTGTTTACCTTGCTAATTCTGACAGCGAATTCCTGGTTCAAATCTTTCTTTTCCTTAACTGTCTGCCAAGCCAATTCCTTTTCTGCTTCCCTTAATGATAATTCAACAAAGCCTTCTTCATTTTCAGGCTCAACAACTTTAACGGAGATGGTATCCCCTATTTTAATGTTTTTTAAAACGTTCTTGGCGTTTTGGTATTCAGCACCGTAAATAATACCGGTCTTTCGGGGACCAATATCCAGGTACATAGCTAAATTCTCGATAGCGAGAATTTTTCCGTCAATGATTTCTCCATTTCTGGGAATCTGGACGTTATCGGTTAGTTTTTGTAATGTTTCATTTTGCATATACCTCCTTATATCATAAAGGTTTAATATTATCAAGTCATGCTTTGAACACCCAAAACAGCCATTATGGCCAAAAATACCATGTGGACAAAACCGTTGACAAAAACAGCCCTATAGGTTAAGATATGTTCAGTCCTGCTGAGCAGGATTTTATATATGCTTAACAAGCAAAACTTCGCAATTATACTTTTTGCGGCTATTATTTTCTCTTTCTCGGCCCTGATATTAACCATTGACGCCAAATCAGATAACACTAACTTGGCTAAAGATTACTTATCAGAAAAGAGTTATTCCTTGGAAAACAATACTTTAGCGGTATTTTCCAACCAGGAAGACAGAGATGAGGGTAATAATCAATTAAAGCATAAGAAGATAAAAGTTATCATTACTGCCTATTCTTCTACAACATGGCAAACCGATGATACCCCCTTCATTACCGCTAACGGTTCAACAGTAAGGGACGGTATAGTAGCAAATAACATGCTACCATTCGGAACAGAATTAAGAATACCTGAACTTTATGGAAATAAAGTGTTCACCGTAGAAGATAGAATGCACTCAAGGAAAAGCGACTACCAATTTGATATCTGGTTCCCTACTCTTGAAGAGGCTCAAGAATTCGGAGTAAAAGAAACATATATCGAAGTATTGGAGATATAAAAAACGCACTGGTCTAACCAGTGTGTTTTTTTATGTGCCTCGGGTGGGACTTGAACCCACAAGGGTGTTACCCGCAGCATTTTAAGTGCTGTATGTTTGCCAGTTTCATCACCGAGGCATATTTACTTCTTACGACCACGATAGTTTGGTTTTAGGCTATGACAGTTGGGACAAAGTATTTGCAAATTGCTTAAACTGTTATTATGGGAATCTCCATCTATATGATGCAGTTCCAATGGTAGTCTGCCGTCAAAACTTTTTTGCGCCCAGCCACATTCTTCACATTGTGGTTTTTTAAATCCTTCTTTAATTAATCTATTTTTAAGTTTATAACTTTGGAAATTGTTATCCTTAACTAAAATCTTATCTATAGGTATCTTGGGTGTAAATAAAAACTGTAATCCCCTATTCCATCCTTTTCCCTTAAAATGACTTACATCAAAATTATATTCTTTGATGTATTTTTTTAATTGTACATAATTTCCTCCCGCCGCCTTCAAGTTTAATTTATTTAAAACTTGCCTGTAACTATATGATACCTTAACGGCTTCCTTTAATTGAATTTTTGTCCATGTTTTTCTGTCCATTAAAACAATTATACCATTAGGCACACTCATAAGTCAATTATTCCTATACCTTTACCGATTTTGAAAGATCTGAGGCGTGGGCGGGAATTGCACCCGCGTATAAGAGTTTTGCAGACTCTTGCCTTACTGCTTGGCCACCACGCCCTAGCCATATAAAGAGAATACCAAGATTATTCGTTTTTTTCAATATCTTCTTTCCTTATCTTCGCCAACAACTCTTCTATCCTTCCCGCCTCTTTAGTCTTAGTTTCTTTCAAAAACTCTATCTTCGGAACCGGCCTCATTTTTAATTTCTTGTTCAATATCTGTTGAATGTCGTAAATATGTCTTTTTAATAAAGCTAAAACATCTTCAAAACTTTCTTCAGGAATAACAGAGATAAAAACCTTAGCATGGAAAAGACTGCCTGAACATTCAACCCTGGTAATGGTTAAAAGTGTTCCCGGAAAAATATCTATTTCTTTTAAAATAGTCTCCCCCAGTTCCTGTTGTATTAAACTATTAACTTTTTCTAATCTAAACATACTTATAATTCTTCTTGTCTATACTCTTCCTTGAAAACGACTAAAGTATCTCCTTCTTTTATCCTTTCGCTACCCTGATAAAGTATTCCGCACTCTTTTCCTTTTTTAACAACATCGAAATCTTTCTTGTTTGACTGCAATTCAATAATCCTTCCGTGTCCAATCTTTTCCTCTCCCCTATATATTTCCAATGATGCTCCTTTTTGTACTTCTCCTTCGGTAACATCTCCTCCAACGATCTGTCTATTCTTTTCAGTCCTGAAAATAGCTAAGACTTCTATTTTTCCCAATTCAATTCTTTCTTTTTCTTTGGTTAATTTTCTTTCCATCAGCTCTCTTACCTTTTGAGCCAATTCATAAATAATACTAAATTCGTAAACTTTGACTTTATTATTTTCCGCGCTAATCTCCGCCACCTTATCTTTCTTAACCCTAAAGGCAATAATTACCGCTTCGCTGGTTTTCGCCATTCTGATATCCTGTTCGGTTATATCCCCTACCTCGCTTCTAACCATTCTAATGCAAACATTTTCTTGAGGTAGAATTTTAAGAACTTCTTCGATTCCTTCAAGAGAGCCTTGAGCATCTCCTTTAATAATTAAATTTAAATATTTTTTATTAGGATCAAATTCAAATGTATTATTCTTTACTTCCTTCTTTTTTAAATTAGCCATCGCTTCTTCGTGCGAAGAAAAAACATGAAACTTTTCTCCAACCATCGGAACGCTCTCAAATCCGATAATTACTGCCGGGTCAGATGGATTAGCTTCTTTCATTTCTTTTTGCAAAAAATCTCCCAAGTTTTTAATCTTGCCGACGACAAAATCGGTTCCGATAATATCACCCTGTTTCAATGTTCCGTTTTCAACCAAAACAGTAGCAGTTGGGCCCTTCTTCGGATCAAGATATGCTTCAATGATTGTTCCTTCAGCTAAAACTCCTGTTTCCGCTTTTAAGTCTTCGACTTCAGCAACCAATAAAATCATATCCAATAGATCTGTTATTCCCTGTCCGGTCTTTGCTGACATTTCAACTGTGGGAACTTGTCCTCCCCATGATTCAACCAAAATATCTTCTTTTGATAATTGTTGCTTAACCATTTCCGGATTAGCTCCCGGCTTATCCATTTTATTCAATGCCACAATAGTTGTTAATTTGGCATTTTTAATATGCGTAATGGCTTCTTTAGTTTGCTTCTTTACTCCTTCTCCTGCATCAATCACCAAAACAGCAATATCGGCTAATTTAGAACCCCTTCCCCTGATCGCAGAAAAAGATTCATGACCGGGAGTATCAATGAAGGTTATCTTCTTTTTATTATGTTCAATTTGATAGGCACCGACATGTTGAGTAATTCCACCCGACTCTTTCTCTAAAATATTAAAGTCTCTGATGGCCATCAATAATGAAGTTTTACCGTGGTCAATATGACCCAAAACAACCACCACCGGCGGTCTCGAAATCACATTAGGTTGTTTATTGTTTTCTGCCATATTTTTAGTTCTTAAAGCGGAGAGAGTGAGATTCGAACTCACGGTGGGAATGACCCCACAATGGTTTTCGAAACCATCCCCTTAAACCGCTCAGGCATCTCTCCTAAAGATGTTTAAAGACTATCACTTTTTCCCTTTAAAAGCAATTTTAAAGAAGGAAAATCATTATCATATGTCAGCTCTTTTGGAAGAAGAATCGGAAATCTTTTTCCTATCGTCTGAACCAGATAATTTGAGATCTGGCCTTTTAATATTTTAAACTTAAAAAACTTAACCATTTCCTTTTTATAATTCTTGAAATCGGGAAAAGTTTTGATTAAAATATCGGCGGCATGAAGACCCCAGATTATCCCTCCCCCACTCCATGGCTTGGTTAAGCCCATCGCGTCTCCGCAAAGAGTAATGTCTTTTTCTTTAGGAAAAATTAAACCGGCATTAAATAAAGAAAATTTAGGACAAGGAACCGCGGCCGCCGAAAAAGAATCTTTCTCAACTCCCTGAATTTCCAATATCTTATCCACCTTCTTTCTTACTTCCGTTTGATTGCCGATTGCCCCGTATTCAATCTTGTCACCCTTAGGAATCTTCCAGCAAAATCCAAAAATATTAGAATCGGTAAAGGTCTCGGTAATATTTGAACTGCTTTTTATTAAAGAATAAGCCTGAACACCATTTTTAATTTTCGGGTCAGGCAAATTCAAACTTCTTCTAATAACAGAAAAGGCGCCGTCACATCCGATAATTCTATCAAATCCTTGCGGCACCTTTTTAATCTCTTGACCAAGAATAACTCTCGTTCCTGCTTTCTTATTTAAATCCAAAAGAATACTTATCAACGTTTCCCTATTAAGAGCCAAATGTTGAGGATTAAAATTAAGCTTAATTTTTCTTTTAGGAAAATTGATGACACAAGAAAATATCTTATTCTCAATGCATTCATTGGTTATCGGAATAAACTGTTTGATTCTTTCTGAAACCAAAGCTGAACAACACTTTTTACCCAAAGTGTCTTCCTTTTTCTTGTCGAAAAGAGAGACTTCATGTCCCGCTTCCGATAATTTCCAAGAAATATATAATCCCATCACTCCCCCACCAACTACGGCAACTTTTAATTTTTGATTGTCCATTATCTTCAGGAGATATAATATGGAGCGAGTGAAGGGAATCGAACCCTCATGTACAGCTTGGAAGGCTGTCGCTCTACCATTGAGCTACACTCGCAAGAAACCCTTTCGGGGCACTGAGATTCGAACTCAGAATAAATCCTCCCAAAGGACTCGTGATAGCCGTTTCACTATGCCCCGGGCTATTTTCTTTTTATACCATCTTTCTGTTTTAGAGTCAAAACAATTATTATATTCCGACCAAGCAAATTCCCTGACGCGGAATATAGTGAGAGCTAAATCTTTCTTTTTTAACCACTCCATCAGGATAAGTTACTTTATAATCAAAATAAGCATCAGCCCCGTCGTAAGCGGCGTAAGTACATTTTACTTGACCACTCACTAAATTGTAAGTTTTAATAATCTTGGTCGGATAAGGCTTAACTATATTATAAATAATCGGCTCTATCTTATCTACAGTCCTTCCGTCCTTAATTCCCCACAATTCAATATCCATCTCTTTGTTGTTTGCCTCGGCCTGTATTAAGATATAGTTTCCGGTATCGTTAACAAACTTAAAGTCTGGATATGGATCGTAAATCGTAGCATCAATTCCTGCTGGTTGATAATAAGGCATATTGTAAGAATGATTTTGACGCATAGTTATCGGTAATCCTGTATCAAGAATTGCCCTAAAAAGAGTGGTGCTTGTATGACAAAGACCGCCTCCAAATTCGTAAGAAATTGCATTGCCTTTTATAACCGCCTCTTTAACGTACCCGTGAGCCTCATCGACTGACCCTAAAGCCTTAAGCATGGAAAATTCTTCATTTGGTCTGAGTAATAATCCGTTGAGCGATTTGGCACCGTTTTTAATATTCGAAATACGGGCACTTGTTGATCCTTCGAATCCTAAAGAATAACGGCCGATAATCTCCTTAATTCCCAAAATATTTTCGGTTTCTCCATCCTTATAAGAATACGGTAAAACCTCAACAGGAAGATTTAATTCTTTAAAAGGGCTAACTAACAAATCTGCTATTGATTTTACCGTTAAATCGACATTTAACTTTCTCCCCTCTCTGCCGGGTATAAAATTTTCGACTATTCCGGCATTCAAATTAAATTTCGGCAAAATAGCATCTTGATCTATTTTTAAAGCAACGCTATTTGTTATATAATCCTTAATTTTATTTTCATCCAAATCAACAGATAGGCCAGTTTCTTTTTTGGATAAGATTATCATTTTTAATAAAGACTTTTCATCGACAATCCATTCATTCTTATTATACTTTAATTTAATTGGAGTTAAGCCTAAAACATTTTTTACATTTTCCTCCATTATTAAGCAGTCAGATTCTGATATTTCCGGGTCAGCATCATCACCTCTTAAATTAATATTCGAAAAATTAAGTTCACTTAAATTATTCCTTAAAGTATCCATTGATTCTTCGTAATAAATCAATTTACCCACTCTTCCTGGTTTAATTAATAAATTATTTTCAGAATCAAAATAATAGGTAGCATTTTCCGGATCAAGAATTGAAAAACCCTGCTTTAAATCACCGATAACTTCATTATTATTAAAATTAGTTATTAACTTAATATGATGATAATTATTAAAGAAAGGACTTAATCGGTTTTTAAAGTCTGTTATAAGATTTCCGGTTCGGCCGATTACCATCGCTTCGTTAATAGTTTCATCAACTTTGAAATTAATCAGAACGTCTAATACGGCAGCATCAGAAGAAGAATTGATTGGATAAATAATCACTTCCCGATCGTTGTAGTAAAAAGAAATACCTTTTTGATTAACCAAATCTAACTTTTCGTTTATTAATTTCTTTGCCTCTAATAATGTTTTTCCTCCGATGTTTATTTCTCCAACATAGACTCCAGGAAAGACTTTGTCTGCATGTTTAAAATCAAAGATAAAATAAAATAGCCCTATTGTAATGACTATAAATAAAAATAAGATTAATATGTGTTCTTTTTTAAATTTAAACATTGACTTCTTCCTTGTGCTGATTCAAAATATAATTAAACATATGGCAAAGAAAACAGCTTACGATATTGAGCGCGAAGAACGCATTGTCCGTCCGGCCAGATTGGAGGGCAAAGTTAAAAACGCTCAAAGAAATAAAAAGAAAGAAAAGAAAAAGTAATCTTTTTATTGTCTAGTCAAAAAGAAAAATAAGACAGAAAGAATAACTAATGGTAACCAGGCCCAAACAATTTTTTGATAACGGAAAAGAGATTTTCCGTTTTTTGCTCTCATTACTCTGTACCATTTTTCAAATCCGAAAAAAGCAATACTACCGATAAAGATAGTTAAAATCAATTTATCCATCCCCCAAATAGTGTGATACTGATTGCCAATAACCTCAATTGAACGAAGAGGCCAGATAACCGTGGCATAATAAGATACGATTACCAAAATATCTCTGCCTTTAAATTTAATATTCCTTTTATTTAACCACTCAATCGTCCACATAATCAAACCGACGGTTAATCCTCCGATCCAAAGACCGGTAATAGTATCGTCTATCTTAAGCCATCGGGCCAATCCTAATCCGGCCGAGACTCCAACTACACAAACAGGACAAACAGCCAAAGCGGTCTGAGCAAAAAATAAACTAATAAAAGATATAAAAGATGCGATTGTAATTTTATTCATTATTTTCTTTCTTTAAGCGTTGTTTCTAATTTTATCTCTTCCCTATTTCTCAAAACTAACAAATTTATTTTTTCTCCAACAGCGCAATCTGATAAAACATCGTTAATGGAATTATCTTGAGTTATCTTTTTCCCGTTGATTTCCAAAATAATATCGTACTCTTTCAATCCGGCCTGTTCGGCACTGGAATTCTTGGCTACTGCTGGCTCTCCGAACATTTCCCTCACGACCAAGGCTCCGTAACAGCATTCTATTTTATTAGCTTTGGCGATATGTTCGTTTAGAATAATATACTTTACCCCCAGATACGGTCTTTTAACTCTTCCTTCTTTTTTAATTTCTTTTAAATCTTCTTTAACGTAATTAATCGGCAGAGCGAATCCGATATTTTCCGCTCCCATAATCATGGCTGTGTTTATCGCGATCGCTTCCCCATCCATATTCACTAATGGTCCTCCCGAGTTGCCAGGATTAATCGCTGCGTCAGTTTGAATCAATCCTCTTAAACTGGTAGCTTTCGATGTTGTATTGGCTCCATTATACGCTGTAATTCTTCTACTTAATCCGGAAACAATTCCTAAAGACAGAGTATCTTCGAATTCCCCTAAAGGATTTCCGACAGCAATTACCGTTTCTCCTAATTCAACATTGTCGGAATCTCCCATTTTTAAGAAAGGAAAAGCAACTCCGTCTTCAATTTTAAGAATCGCCGTATCAGTTAAGGAATCTCTTGATAAGACCTTGGCTTTGTATCTCCTGTCAGGGTCGATAATAACGGTATAGTCGGCATCTGTTTCTTCAACCACGTGATTGCAAGTTAAAACGTATCCGTCTTTCGAAATAATAAATCCGCTTCCTCCTCCGATTTTAGTTTTTTGCTTCTCTCCATTTATATTTTTAGGAAAAGCAACTTTCTCTCCTTTGTAGGGAAGGAAGTAAAATTCATCGATTTGCGGCAAATCGCGAGATGCGATAATAGTTATTACCGCCGGACAAATCTTCTTCGCTATTTCTACGATTGGAGATTTTTTCATGAATTAATTCTATCATAAAAAAATATTGTAAACAACTATAAAATATGATAATCTGGCCTTATCAATTACCCTGTCCTCGTAGTTCAATGGATAGAACAAGGGACTCCTAAGCCCTAGATAGAGGTTCGATTCCCCTCGAGGACACAAGTTGCACATTGATAAGGCCTGTGGTACAATTAAGGCATGAAAAACGATCTTAAAGAAAAAGTAATTACCTTAAGAAAGAAAGGTAATACATATAATGAAATCATTTCTAAGCTTAAAGTTATTATCCCAAAAGGAACTTTATCTTCTTGGTGTAGAGACATTCCCCTACCTCATGAATACAAGGCTAAGCTTAAAAAATTAAATAATGAAGCTTTGATTAAGGCAAGAATATGTTCCATAGAGACAAGTAAAATCGTGAGACGAAAAGAATTAGAGATGATCCATAGCGAAAACGTTCCTTTAATAAAAACTATTAAGAATAAGGATGTTGCCAAAATTGCTCTTGCTATGCTATATTTGGGCGAGGGAAGAAAAGATAGAAAAAGAGGATCGTTGCTTTTTGGAAATTCCGAACCCATGGTAATTAGTCTATTTCTATATTTATTACGTTTAGTTTATGATATTGACGAAAAAAAGTTTCGTTGCACAGTTCAGTGTAGAGCTGACCAAAATACAAAAACGCTAGAAAAATTATGGTCAGAAATTACAAAAATTCCATTGAGTCAATTTTATAAAACTAGAATCGATCCAAGAACAATTGGTAAACCAACAAAAAAACTAGATTATAAAGGAGTTTGCTGCATAGATTATTTTTCATCTAAGGTGTTCGCAGAATTATTAGAGTTACCAAATGTGATAAAAAGGGGCCTGTAGTATAACGGTATCACGAGTCCATGGCATGGATTTAACCGGGGTCCGACTCCCCGCAGGTCCACATAACACAAAACCACCCTTACGGGTGGCTTTTGTTTTTAATTTTATCTAACAGCGTCTTTCAATCCTTTTCCGGCTTTGAATTTTGGAGTCTTCATTGCAGGAATCTTGATTTTTTCTCCTGTTTTAGGATTTCTTCCTTCTCTGGCAGCTCTGGCTCCTACTTTAAATGTTCCGAATCCTGTCAAAGTTACATCTCCACCCTTAGATAGAGTTTTTGTTATTTCTTCAATGATTGTGTTTAATGCCTCGGCAGCGTCTTTCTTTGCCATGGCTGTTTTCTTAACGATTGCTTCTACGATGTCGTCTTTTGTCATTTTAGTGTATATATTAAATTCTTATATAATGTTATCGACCTTTTATTATTTCGCATATTCAGTTACTCTCGATTCTCTTATCACCATAACCTTGATTTCTCCAGGATATTTTAATTCCTGTTGAATCTTCTGAGCCACTTCTCTGGCTAGCTTATGGGCTGTTAAATCATCTACTTCTTTCGGTTTAACAAACACTCTCAATTCCCTGCCTCCTTGAATAGCATATGATTTTTCAACGCCCGTAAATGAGTTGGCAATGTCTTCCAGGTCTTCCAATCTCTTTAGATAATTCTCTAATGTATCTTTTCTGGCTCCCGGTCTGGCTCCTGATATCTGATCAGCAGTTTGAACAATTACCGCTTCTGAACTTTCGTAAGGATACTCTTCGTGATGCGACCTCATCGCGGAAATGATGGCTGGGTCTATGTTAAACTTCTCTAAAATCTTTGCTCCAATATCAGTATGAGACCCTTCTATCTTATAGTCAAGGGCTTTTCCTATATCATGCAATAAACCAGCTTTTTTGGAAAGTGCCACGTTTAAGCCTATTTCTGACGCTAAAGCAGCGGCTAAATGAGCTACTTCGATTGAGTGATTTAACACGTTTTGACCGTAACTGGTCCTGTATTGTAGTCTTCCTAAGACCTGAACTAACTTTTCCGGAAGATCCAAGACTCCGGTTTCGTAGACGGCCGCTTCTCCGGCTTCCCTGATCTTCTTGTTTACTTCTTCGGTCGCTTTTTCAATCTCTGTTTCAACTCTAGCCGGCTGAATTCTGCCATCTCTTAGTAATTTTTCCAAAGCAATCTTCGCCACTTCCCTTCTGACCGGATTAAAGCTGGAAATAATTACCAACCCTGGAGTTTCATCAACGATTAACTCAACTCCAGCCGCTTTTTCAAAAGCTCTGATGTTCCTTCCCTCTTTTCCAATAATTCTTCCTTTGATTTCTTCAGATGGAAGAACAACCGAAGATGTTGTTATTTCTTGAGTTTGAGGGAGAGCATATGATTGAACTGCGGTTGCGATAATTTCTTTAGCTTTCTTTTCGTATTGTTCAGTTCCTCTCAACTCAAGTTTTCTGATTCTTTCCAATACATCCACTTCGTATTCTTTTTCTGTTTTTTCTAATAGCTCAACTTTGGCCTGCTCTTTATTCAGTCCTGCTATTTTTTCTAGTTTTTGTATCGATTCAGCTCTTAAACGATCTAGTTCTTCTCTTATTTGTTTTGCTTTCTCTAATTTTTCAACCGCTTCCTTTTGTTTTTCTTCAGTTTGTTTGTCTTTGGCTTCTATCTCTTCTTCTTTCTTAAAGAGTCTATTTTCTGCCTTTATTACTACCTTCTGTCTTTCTTCTATATCGGCTGCGATTTTCTTTTCTGTTTCTTCCGCCTTTTCTTTGGCTTTCGCCATTATTTCTTCAGCAGTCTGTCTGGTTTGAGCAATCTTTTTCTGTAATTCAGCCTCAATCGTTCCTGCTCTTTTCCTGGCGATTGACTGACGGATATAATAACCGACAACGCCACCGACGAATAGCGAAATAATCGCTGCCCCAATCAATAATGTTTCCATATTTTCAATATGAAAATTTGGCGCACAATAAATAATCAATTTTCAGTTTTAAAGTTTTCCACTAAAATTCATTCTTCAGATTATTAAATAATTACCAAAAATTCAAAATTAACGTTAATATACTTACAAATTTAGTATAACAAAAAACCCTTGCAGGAGCAAGGGCTTCAAGTATTTGTTAAAAAGGCGATATTTCTTTCCAGGTTGGCATAAATAAAGATCCGGGGTTAGGATTTTTAATCCAAACCTGAGTTCTTAAGATAACGTGCCCTTCAGACGCATAACACCATCCGTCCGTTCCATATCCCGTACAGCTACAAGTAGAGCCGGCAGACCAACCCATTATAGAATTATGACTGGCCCAAGCCCAGGTAAAGATTCTATTACAAGCATTAACGCCGTCACACCAATAAGTGTCGCTGGTATTTCCCGTGGTAGTGCCTGTACAAGCAGGAGTTCTTGAAGCAACAACTGCTGTCTTACTAGTTGCCATTCCCCAATCCCAAGTCGTCATAGTTGGATAATTAAATCTCCAGTCTTGATTTACTCCAAATCTATATATTCTAACCCCACCCGACAAAGTATTAATATCTCTTTTAATTATCGCATCAATCGTGGTTGCGGGAAGATAAGAAACCGTATTACTGTCTGGACTAAAAGCTAAATCATCAGTAGTTCCCTGTCCGGCATTATTCCAAGTCCATCCTTCTCTTCCTTTACCAATCAAAGTCCATCCTCCCCCATCGGTCACCATATCACAATAGACCTGGAAAGGAGCAAAGGTTGAATTTGGTTTTATCCAATAAACACCGTTAACATGTGCCTGTGAATTATAAACATAGATTTGATTACAATCTGTTCCCGGATTACCGCTAGACATACCCAGTCCTCCTGTTACTAGAGAATAACGAACAATAACGACACCGGAACCTCCGTTACCACCAGTAGCAGTAAGATTATCCCAACCGGCACCACCTCCTCCGCCGCCAGAATTAGCAACACCCGAGACGCCGTATCCGGCATTACCCGCTCCACCGCCGCCGATTCCACCGGCTCCGCCGCCAGTATAACCATTTTCGTTTCCACCACCACCACCTCCGGCATAATAAGTTGAAACACCGGAAATACTATTAGCTAAACCAGCACCACCGGCTCCGGCTGCCCCGGCTCCAGTTGAATTTCCTCCAACTGCTCCGGCTCCTCCTCCACCACCGGCTCCGCCGCTTACTCCAGTTCCACCAGCATTTCCTTGTCCCGCAGTTCCAGCAGCACCAGCAATAGCACGCTCTCCGTCACCACCACCTCCGGAACCTCCAACCAAAGGCAAAGAAGTTCCAGCTTGACCAGTGGCTCCCCTTCCTCCTCCAATTGCGGTAATAGTTCCAAAAACAGAATTTTGTCCACTTGTTCCGTCATCTACATTAACTGTAGATCCGTTACCGCCGGCTCCGACAGTAACAGAGACACCACTGGCACCAACAGTATAAGCAGAATTGTAAACAACTCCACCTCCGCCTCCTCCACCACCATTGTCTCCGCCGCCTCCTCCACCACCGGCAACAACCAAAACATTGGCAATCACATCGCTGACCGGATCAAAGGTTCCGTTTGAAATGAAGGTATGAATACAGTAACTACCAGATCGAGTTATTATTCCTCCGGTAGCCATGGAAGCACATTGGGCATCATAAGTTACTGTGAAAGAATTGACTGATAAAAGAGCACTTTTAATGCCAAGACTATCGGTTACCATAATTTTGCAATTACTGTGTGTTCCAGAGGATAAAGGATTAAAAGTAATTGTACTGTTTCCGGCTGCTACGGAAGTAGTATAGCTGGCACAGTCTCCGGAATAAGTAACAGTACCGGCCTTGGTTGAATTAAAAGTATAAGTAACGGGATTAGTCGTTGAACTCGGAACAGCCGTAACTTGAGTTAAAATCGGACCATCAAATTCTTCTGAACCGAAAGAAGAAGTTGGTTCAGTATAATTTGGAGTATAAGTCAAGGCATATTTATTAGATAAATAACGTTCAACTGTCGAACGCAGTCCGCTAGAAAGAGTAGAATTATAAATTAACACTTCGGCAATATCGGCATCAGAGAACTCACTCGTAGCAAGATAACCGCTTAAAGATAAACCGTTAGGACCAGTGACACCACCCTGATTGCTGATAATATTACTTCCATTTTCATAAAAAGTAGAATTTACTCCGGCTCCACCGATGGTAGCGCTATAAATATACCAATTAGCATCGGCTGCAGTACCAGTAGTAGTCACCCATCCTACGAAATAAGCTCTTGATTTTAATCCGCCGTGATATCCTAAAAGCCAGTTATTAGTTAGCCCGGAAAGAACTCTTCCTTTCGTAGCTCCAGACATTCTACTAACATACATGATAGTAGTTGGAGCAGCAAAATTAGTAGCAACAGTCATTGTTTGTTGACTCGCAGCCGTAAGTCTCAATACTGGTTTTCCATTTAATATGTTTGTTTTATAAATCGGCTGACGAGATGCTGTTGCTTGAGTAACACTATTACCGTTTCCGCTACTGTCAGCTAATGTTGCTACCGATGCTCCATCAGAAAGACCGGTAATACTGTCTACCTTTAACCATTCAACTAATCCGGTCATAGAAAAAGTATTGGTATTATCAAAGCTACTAGCCGAAACAGCTGAAGAATTTCCGTAATACATAAATATCTGATTACCGGTAATCGGAATACTATCAACATTAACCCAAACTATAGCCGAAGTCGAAGCCGTGTATGATTCAATCCAGTAAGGAAGATTTGTAACACCATCCAATCGCGTAAATCTCAAATCACTGAAATCGGATTTCATTTTTCCACTGACATAACTGACTGTTAATTTGATTTGATGATTCGATAAAACTATTCCGCTGGTATTACTTATCGCTATCTGTTTTCTATAATCCCATCCGTTAAGATGTTGAGTTAGATATTTTATAACCACAATACCAGAACCTCCGTTTCCTCCCCTATTATTCCAGTTATAATGTGAACCTCCTCCACCTCCACCGCCGGTAAACGGTCCACCGTTTCCACCGGGCATATTAGTTTGGCTATTTACAGAACCACCACCACCAGCACTGCCAACATTTAATCCGCTTCCGCCAGTAGTAGCACAAACAGCGCCACCGCCGCCTCCACCAGCACCACCATTACCACCACAGATTGAATATCCAGCTCCGCCGCCTCCTCCACCCCAATAATAGGCGGTTCCTAAAATAGAACAAGAAAAACCAATTCCTCCATTTGCTTGAGCAGTTGAATCTCCTCCAGCTGCTCCAGCTCCTCCACCTCCACCAGAATAATATGCCGCGGTAGAATTTCCTCCCCTATTTCCTTGGCCGGCTGTTCCGGTTCCACCAGAAAAAGTTCCGGCATTGTCATTATATCCACCTGCACCACCTCCGGAACCTCCGTTTCCTCCGGCAATGCCCGGAGTATATCCTCGATAGGAGCTTCCTCCGAATCCACCACCAACTGCAGTTAAGGTTGTTCCAAATACGGAATTTCCACCACTCGTAGCTGGAACAGTAAATTGATGATTATTTGTTTGACTATTCGTTCTAGCCGCAGGAGCACCTAAACCACCTGCTCCGACAGTTATTGTCGTTGATGCTCCAGGAGTTAACGAAACAGATGCATTATGAATAACGCCTCCGCCACCTCCGCCTCCTCCCATATCCATTCCGCCGCCACCGCCGCCACCGACAACCAAAACTTCTGCACTGGTAACTCCGGCAGGGACTTTCCATGTAGTTGTACCTACTCCAACATATTTTTCAATTGTATATAAACCACTTCTGATAGAATCTCCACTAACTGTTGCATTTGACATACAAAAAGGAGTTCCTCCTCCATTCACTCCCGCGCAAGACCAACTCCAAGGACCGCTACCCACCACAACAGAAGCTGCTCCCACGGCGCAGAGATTTATTGTTGGAGCAGAATCAAAACTAGCTCCATTACTTGTTCCACAAGCACCGTTAACTGCCAAATTAGCAGAACAACTTACCGTTGCTGAACCTATACAATTCCAAGTCCAAGGACCAGAACCAGAAACAGCAGAAGCTGTTCCTGTAGTGCAAAGATTTGTTGTTGGAGCAGAATAAAGATTAGCACCATTACTGGAACCACAAACACCAGGCTGACTTTCTTCAGCTCCAATTGTCAAAGAAGGCACTGTTTCGGCATACTTACGTCCTAACACCCAATCTAATCTTAGCTGAGAACTTGTTGATTCAGTTCCTGCGTAAGACAGATATGCAGATGTTCCAGTGTAACTCGCACTTCTTGTAAATACTTGTGAACCTCCATAAGCAGAAATATTCCAATAAAAAGCATTCGAAGCATAAACATGACTAAACAAATACCACGTATTTACTGCTAATGTGGTACCAGTAAAACCATTCCAATATAAGGAAGTTGAAAAATCCCCCCAATCAGCTACCCCGGTTGGAGTAGGATATGTCTTGGTTCTATTCCTAAAATAAGATGGTCTCTGATATTTAACATCAAAAATAATTGGAGTAGCAAGAGCGGTACTCATTACGATACCTTGATTATTATTAATATTAGCAACTCCACTTACAATTGTTGGAGCACCAGTGAGTGTCCATTTTGTTGTATCAATACTTGCTCCCGAGAAATCATCAAAAAAATCAAAAGTATTAACTCCATTAGAAGTAGTAGTTGCAGTAGTTTTTCCGTAATACATATATATTGTACTACTGCCAGAAGGAATAGAAGCAATCTTTACCCAAACTACAGCCGAAGATGAGGCTGTATATGATTCAATCCAATAAGAAAGTTCTGTTGAACCATCTGATGATGTAAATCTTAAATCACTAAAATCGGCATTCATTTTTGAAGCAACATATGGAACGGTTAACTTAACCTGATAATTAGTTAAAGCTGGAGTAAGATAACGAATAATGACAATACCGGAACCACCGGCTCCACCTGAACAATTGCCACCATAAAGATTACCTCCTCCACCACCGCCGCCTAAACCGTTTGTGCCAGCAGCTCCAGCTGTATTTAGACCACCGGCTCCACCACCACCAAGACCACCGGCACCATTACCGGTAGTATATTGACTCCCTCCTCCACCACCACCGGCATAATAAGTAGCTGTTCCCGATATACTAGATTGTCTTCCAATTCCACCAGCACCAGAAGCAGGATTACCAGGTGAATTGGCACCAACCGCACCAGCTCCGCCACCACCTCCGGCTCCATCACCCATAGCTAAACCATTACCACCAGCATATCCGTATCCACCACTAGAAGAACCTGGCTGAGTTGCAGCTGCTCCGGTTATATAGTCCCAATGTCCGCCACCACCTCCGGAACCTCCAGTAGTTGGTAAACTATGATTTCCCCATCCGCCACCTCCGCCACCATAACCAATTAATGTTGAAAATTTAGAATTTCCGCCGATACCACCATTAGCATTAACTCCTGCAGTACCACCAGCACCAACAACAACAGTGTAGCTAGTTCCACCAGTAGTAGATATAGTTCCCTCAACAAAACCACCGGCTCCTCCTCCACCACCGGCTCCTCCTCCACCACCTCCGACAACAAGGTATTCAACTGAAGTGACCCCAGCAGGAACTACCCAATTATAAGTACCAACAGTTGTAAATTGAACAACAGAATAAGTAGGATTTGTAGTAGTTATTGGTTTCCTATATGTATAACCAGACAACCAACCCTCCCCGACCGCAAATACATTAAAATTTACTAATTTTTGTGAAAACAAAAATGCCCCAGCAATTAAAAATAAAAGGATTAAAAAAACTGTAATAAACTTTTTGCTTTTAATTTTCTGGGACGACATATTGTATGTTTGAATATTATCTTATGCTCTAATTATCTCAATATTGAAACAAGTTGTCAATCAATTTTACTTCTTGGGAACGATAACTTCATCAACCACTCCGTAAGCTTTCGCTTCTTCGGCTGAAAGGTAGAAATCTCGATCGGTATCCTGAGCAATTTTTGATAAAGATTGTCCGGTGTGCTTGGCTAAAATCTTATTAATATTCTCCTTTATCCTTAAAATCTGCTTAGCGGTGATTTCTATCTCTGAAGCTTGTCCTTTGGCTCCTCCCATTACCTGATGAAGAAGAATTTCTGAGTTCGGCAAAGCATATCTCTTTCCTTTTGCTCCAGCCGTAAGAATCAAGGCTCCCATTGAAGCTGTCATTCCGATTGAAACGGTAGAAACATCCGGTTTTATATACTGCATCGTATCGTAAATGGCTAAACCGGCTGTGACTGAACCTCCGGGACTATTAATGTATAATTGAATATCTTTGTCTGGATCTTTTGATGCCAAATGAAGAAGCTGAGCCACAACAACATTGGCAATATGGTCATCAATAACTCCAGATAGAAAAATAATCCTTTCTTTTAAAAGTCTTGAATAGATATCATAGGCTCTCTCCCCCGCTTGTGTTTTTTCTATAACTGTTGGAATTAACATATTTTTTTAACAGTCAAATAATTTAAATATTTTTTCTCTTTTTAACTCGTCTTCAATATACATTTTGGCCTGTTCCATATTCATATTCTTCTTGGCCGCTTCTTTGTCTGGGTATTGACTAAGTAGCTCTTCTATTTTCTGATTTATTTCCTCTTCTCCTGCTTCTATTTTCTCATCTTTGGATATTTGATGCAAGACTAAGAATCCTTTTACCCTTTCTATCGCTATTTTTTCGAAGTCTTTTTTCAAATCTTCTTCCGTCTTTTTTATCTGCTTTAAATACTCTTCTAGGCTGATTTGTAGTTCGGAATTAACCCTTGATTTGATGTTATCCATCATGAATAAAACTTCTCTTTCGATTAAGGCTTCAGGAACTTCAAACTTTGTTTTTTCTAAAACTTTCTTGATTGCCTCTTCCCTTCTCTGTTGCTTTTGAGCAATTTCTTTTTCTTCTTTGATTCCTTTTTTAATATCTTCTTTTAAAGAATTAACGTCGGTAAATTTACCTAAGGTTTTAACCCACTCATCGTTAACTTCCGGCAATTCCATTTTATTAACCGAATCAACTTTAACACAGATCTCTAATTTTTCTTTTTTATTTTGAGGATTTTCTGTTTCAAAATCTTTGTGGTCCCCTTCTTTCATTCCCAACAAAGCTTCTTCCATGCCGGGAATATAGTGACCCTTTCCAATCACAATTCTGTCTTTTTTCTCAGGATCGTTTTCAATATTCAAACAAGAAAAAGTAAATTCAACGAAGTCACTATTTTCCACTGCTCCGTCTTTTTTAGTCATCTTGGCTCTTGATTGTCTTAACCAATTAAGAGTGTCTTCGATTTCTTTTTCCTCGATTTTTATTTCTTCTTTTTTAACCTGAATGCTCTTTAAGTCGGGTAATTTTATTTCCGGAAGAATTTCAAATTCAGCGGTAAAAACAAAAGGATTTCCTCTGGCAACTTTAACAACTTCCACCTTAGGTTGAGACACTGCTTCCACCTTTGCTTCTTTCACAATCTTAATCCAATTGTCTCGAACTGCGGCTTCAGCGGCTTCACCCAAAACTCCTTCCTGACTTACCTTTTCTTCGACTATTTTTTCCGGAACTTTTCCTTTTCTAAAGCCGGGCAATTCTACTCCCTTTGATATTTCTGATAAGGCTTGAGTATAGTAATTTTCGAACTCTTCGGGAGTCACTTCAACCTCAGCTTTTCTCTTGATTGTTGATATTTCTTTGATTTCGTATTTCATCTTTTTAAATTATTCAACTGTTGATTCTTCTTCGTCATCGATGTCCAATTCTTCTTCCTCTTCGTTCTTTTCATTAATCTGATCTTCACTCTTAACGTCGATTTTCCAACCGGTTAATTTAGCGGCCAATCTGACGTTTTGACCGTCTTTTCCGATCGCTAAAGACAATTGATCCTTAGGAACAACCACGGTTGCCACGTTCTTGGCTTCGGCGATAACATTAATGATTTTCGCGGGAGATAAAGCATTGGCGATGAACTTGGTCGGTTCTTCATCGTATTCAATAATATCAATCTTTTCACCGCCCAATTCAGACATTACAGCTGCCACACGCACTCCCCTTTGTCCAACCATAGCTCCGATTGGATCAACACCATCAGCAGTAGATAGGACGGCAATCTTAGTTCTTGAACCGGGCTCTCTGGCAATTGATTTTATCTCAATCTGGCCGCCTGATATTTCAGGAACTTCCAATTCAAACAACTTGGAAATCAGTTTAGGATAACTTCTGGATAACAAGATAATCGGTCCTTTGGGAGTAGTATCAACACGCAGAACATACAATTTTAATCTCTGTCCTTCCTTGTAAAATTCGCCTCTGATTTGTTCTTCTTTAGGTAATACTCCTAATGATTTACCAATATCAAAGTAAACATTGATTCCTTCAATTCTCTGGGCGATTCCCGAAACAATCTCCCCTTCTTTTGATTTGTATTCAGCTAAGACAACTTCCTTTTCCGCTTCTCTTATCTTCTGTAAAACAACTTGCTTCGCAGTTTGGGCAGCGATTCTACCAAAGTCATCCTTCGGTTCTAGTGGAATAACCAATTCTTCCCCGGCTTTTAACTTCGGATCCTCTTTTTTAGCTTCCTCAATTAAGATATGTTTTTCAGCATTGTATCTTACTCTTCTTTCTGATTCTTCTCCTTCTTTTTCTGTTTCTTCAGTATTTAATTCAGCCTCGGTCGGTCGGTAGCTGTCTTTAATTTTAACCGATATTTCTTCTTCCTGTTCAATCGGTTCTTCTCCTTCAACTTCAACTTTTTCCGGAATATATACCATCGTATCGTCAACAACGTTTCTTACTCTCCAAAAATCAATCTTTCCTCCTTTGGGATTAATCTTGGCTTTGATAACCTGTCCTTTCTTACCGTATTCTTTTTTGTAAGCCGAAGCTAAAGCATGTTCAACTGTTTCTAAAACTCTCTCTTGTGACAAACCTTTCTCATCGGCAATCTGAGAAATGGCTGATAAAAATCCTTGAAAATCCATATTCTTTTTTTATTTATTATTTTTTAAATTTATTATTAAAAAGGTCGGAACTATCCGACCAATCAAAAAACTACCTTTTCTTGTCTATATTCTAGCAAAAGAAATGCAGTTGTCAAGTTAAACAAATTGAGATATTATATACTCATGAAAAAGGATTTAAGTATAATTCCTGAAGAAGTATTCTTTTGTCTTGATAACCTCCACAAGCAAGGTTTTGAGGCATATATTGTCGGCGGCTGTACTAGAGATTTTTTAAGAGGTAAATCCCCGGCTGACTGGGATGTTACCACCAATGCCACCCCGGAAGAAACCCAAAAGGTTTTTAATGATTTAAAAATCAAAACTTTCTACGAAAATGACTTCGGCACGGTCGGAGTCGCTTTTCCTCAAAAAAAGGATGATTTTGAGGTTATTGAAATAACTACCTATAGAAATGAAGCTGTTTATACTGATAGTCGCCATCCAGATAAAGTAACTTGGTCAAAAACCATTGAAGAGGATCTAAAAAGAAGGGATTTTACGGTAAATGCTATCGCCATGACCATCAAAAATAGGTCGGAATTAGAAATCATTGATTTGTTTGATGGTCAAAAAGATCTAAAAAATGAAATCATTCGTGCTGTAGGTACCGCAAAAGAGAGGTTCTCTGAGGATGCCCTAAGGATGATGAGAGCGGTCAGATTAAAGACTACTTTGGGTGCAGGATGGACAATTGAAGAGAAAACCAAGCAAGCAATCAAAGATAATGCTCCTTTATTGGATAAGATATCTAAAGAAAGAATCAGAGACGAATTAATCAAGATGATTAATAGTGAAAATGCCGCCTCCGGAATCGAATCATTAAGAAATAAAGGACTATTAAGCTATATAATACCAGAATTGGAAGAAGGTTTTGAGGTTAGTCAAAACAAGCATCATGTCTATGATTGCTATAAACACAACCTTGAATGCTTGAATTATTCAGCCAGAAAAGGCTTTAATTTCCACGTTCGTATGGCTTCCCTCTTGCATGATATCGGAAAACCGAAAACTAAAAGGGGCGAAGGTATTAATTCAACCTTTTATAACCACGAAGTAGTTGGCGCTCAAATGACCGAAAAAGTACTTGATCGTCTAAGATTCCCCAAGAAAGACGTATTAAAGATAACTAACTTGGTCAGATATCACCTCTTTTACTATAATGTTGATGAAGTTGGCGAATCTTCAGTCAGAAGATTGATTAAAAACGTTGGATTAGAGAGTGTTGAAGAATTACTACAGTTAAGAATGGCTGATAGAATCGGTTCCGGATGTCCCAAGGCTGAACCGTATAAACTAAGACATCTTAAATATATGATCGAAAAGGTGTCAAAAGACCCAGTTTCTGTTAAAATGCTTAAAATCAATGGCCAGGAAGTAATCGATGGATTAAAGATTAAACCTTCCCCGAAAGTAGGCATGATATTGGACATATTACTAGAAGATGTGTTAAAAGAACCAAAGAACAATACCAAGGCATATTTAAAAAAGAGATTGAAAGAGTTAGGTAAATTAAATGATGAAGAGTTAAATAGCCTGGCCAAAGAGGCAAAAGAAGAAAAAAACAAAGTAATTACTAAAGAAGATCAAGAAACAAAAGAAAAATACTGGGTTGCATAGTGTTTCACGTGAAACACGTATCGCAAATGTTTCACGTGAAACATTGCATGGGCCTGTAGTCCAACGGTAGAATACTGCATTCGCATTGCAGAGATATGAGTTCAATTCTCATCGGGTCCACAAGTTTTACCTCTTTCGCAGTTCAAATGTTTCACGTGAAACATTTATGGACCTGTAGTTAAATGGTAGAACACTACCTTCACACGGTAGGAATATAAGTTCGATTCTTATCAGGTCCACAACTTGTCCAGAATCGTGTCCAGAATTATCCCCAATTTGTCCAGAATATCCACAGTTTGTCCAGAATCGTGTCCAGAATGTCCAGAATCGTGTCCAGAATAAAACTTAGAAATGTTTCACGTGAAACACGTGTGGTAAATGTTTCACGTGAAACATCCATCGGGATGTCATATAATGGCATTATGCAGGCTTCGGGAGTCTGTAATCCGGGTTCAAATCCCGGCATCCCGACACTATAATCAACTTAATAACAACATATGGATCAAAACATTTTGTTAACAGTCTTTGTTATCTTAGGTTATTTCTTTGGTTCTATCCCTTTTGGATATATTATTGCTAAATTAAAGAAAGTTGATATTCAAAAACAAGGAAGTGGTAATATTGGAGCAACCAATGTTTCCAGAGTCTTAGGATTCAAATATGCAATTCTTGTTGGTTTATTAGATGTTTTAAAGGTTATCTTGCCGGCAATCATTGCTAAACAATATTTAGTTAATGATTGGTATATCTGTTTAATCATCCTTGCTCCCATGCTTGGACATATGTTTCCGGTTTGGCTTAAATTTAAAGGGGGAAAAGCCGTTTCCAGTGTCTTTGCTTCAATGATTGTGATTTTAGGATGGAAATACTCATTAGTCTTCCTATTAATATGGATCATTGCCTTAAGACTGATAAAAATAATGAGTTTGACTAATTTAATCGTTATTTGGTTCGTTCCGCTGTTATTTTGGCTAATCACTCATTCAGTCGCTTATTTATCTCTTGGAATACTATATATACCTATATTATTCTGGGCTCACCGTGAAAACATTAAAAGATTAAAAGAAGGTACTGAAAAAAGAATCATTAAAAGCTGATTGATTATGGTCAGCTTTTAATATATACTTAGACTATGAACTTCCTATATATACTATCTTGCATATATTTCTTCTTCCCGGCATATATTGCCAATGCCACTCCTCCTTTGGCTAATACTTTTAATCTCCTAAATAGGCTAAACAAACCTATTGATGGGGGATTAGAGATAAAAGGAGTGCCTTTATTGGGAAATCACAAAACCTGGAGAGGATTAGTGTTTGAGCTATTCTTTTGCACGCTTTTAACTCAATTACTCATTTATATCAACGATTATTACAATTTATCGATCTATAACAACATTGGATTTGATATTCATTCAATCAATAGTTGGTTATTGGGAGTATTATTATCAGTTGGTATTATATTCGGGGACATATTCTTCGCTTTTGTCAAGAGGAGATTAAGATTAAGACCGGGAACCGCTTTTATTCCTTTTGACCAAACCAATTACGTTATCGGAGCTTTTATTTTCCTTCAGCCGATTCTTAACCTTCCTTTAAAGTTTTGGCTAACTTTGTTTCTCTTGACATTATTCATACATATTGTCTCCAATAGGGTTGGGTATAACTTGGGGTTGCATAAAGCCAAGTGGTAAGATAGAATTAATACAGTTTAATAATGTATATAAATAAATTATGCAAGAAGCATTTTTTCTATTTTATCAAGAAATATTGTCTCGCTTGCCCGACATTACTTGGGCATTAATCGTTATTATCTCCGGTTGGGTAATTGCCAATAGAATCAAGGCGCTTTCTGTTAACTTTTTCAATAAATTAAGAGTAAATCAGATTCTTAAATCTTTGGGTTGGGAAAGCTTTTTTGACAGATTCGATACTAAAATGAATGTTTCCAAGTTCTTTGGTTCAATCATCGAATTCTATTTCTTCTTGTTATTTTTAGTCATTTCTTTGGATGTTCTAAGATTGGAAACGCTTGGAAAGATTGTCAGCGGGGTAGTGGAATATTATCCCAACATCTTCATTTCCATGATTATCTTCGTTGCTACTATATATATTGCCGATTTCAGTAAAAAGATTGTAATTGGAAGCCTGGAAAAAGAAAAAATAACCTATTCAAACCTTTTGGGAGATATAATCTCTTCCGGAGCTTGGGTTTTAGCTATTTTAGCTATTTTATATCAGTTACAGATTGTTCAGACACTTGTTTTAGTCATCTTCATCGGAGCCATTGCCTTATTGGTTATTTCTTTAGGCCTAGCTTTCGGATTTGGAGGAAAAGACATGGCTAAAAAAATATTAGAAGACATAGAGAACCGAGTGAAATAAGAATCTACTATATAGTATATTCTTTTTTATTATGCAAGAAATATCACAAAAC